>MDTA01114292.1_pt1 | contig 88841 bp, 87 predicted proteins | sample 811151 | NCBI WGS metagenome assembly MDTA01 (sample SAMN05326648, study PRJNA326480) | marine metagenome | isolation source: seawater | place: Indian Ocean: South | collected 2010 | reverse complement strand
TGTCGCGGGAAAACAGGATGCGCATGCGGGCGGACCCCTGGCCGTTTTGGAACGTCAAGCCGGTCAACCGCGCCAGTTCATCGAAGTGACGGGTCAGGATGTTGCGGTGTCGATCGGTAACGGCGCCGGACAGCGAATAAGTTACCGGGCCGACCCATTTCCACAGGCGGTTATCTGGCCGAATGGCGCCGTCGGCGTTTTCGAAGGCGACCGCTTCGAAGCTATCGACCAGCGCCTTATATGACCGTATGCCGTCGACCGACGGCGACGGTGTCTGAAAATAGAGAGCCAAACAAATCGCACCGGTCACAGCGGCGGCCAATCCCGCAAGAAAATGAGTCTTTGCCATGAAGCGCGGCCCTCCGCCGTTTTTGCCGAGAGCGCCAGTATGAGGGCATCAACGGGGGCGCAAAAGCTTTTGAAGAATTCTCTGCAACTGTTCGGCGGATATCCTTGGCCGTTTCTGGTTGGTGGGCCGTCCCGGTGGCACCGGTGGGGGTGGACCGGCGTCAGGCGGATCGATGGGGGGTGTCTCGGTCGGGCCGTTGTTCGGATCTCGCATGAAATCATCGAATGCGCCGAACAATTCTTCGAGCACGGTTGGCCTGGGATTGCGGTTTGGAGATGACCCCTCTTCTTCAGAAGTCATCACCTTGCTAGCTTGGCGTCTGAGCTGTTTTGGCTTCATTGCACGGTCCAATGCCGCCTGCAGCCGCGCCGCCGACTGGGCCCGATGTTCCGCCAGCTTCGCGCACCATTCCTTGAAACCTTCGGGACCGGCTTTTGCGAGAACGTCGCGGCCGATCTTGTCGATCTCCGCGCGAATGGCCTGCATTTCAAGGTTATGGGCAATTTCCCGACGCCGCCGCGGGCTCGCCCCTGCCTCCCCGTGGCTGCCATCCATCGGATCGATGAAGGGTTTCGCTTGCACTTCGGCGGTCGCCGGAACGGTTTTCACTGGCCCGCTGATGGGCGAGGGCGGTTTCAGCGATCGTGACTTTAGGCGCCTGGCGGGACCTTCGGATGGATGGGATGCCTGCGCAGGTTTGGCGGGGGACGGAGCCGAAGCGGCCATCTTCCCGGAGGTGACGGCGCGCTGGCTGAGCATCTCTGTCGGGCCCCAGGGCTTGGCGATGCCGTCGACCCGAAGGCCGCCGCCGGCGAGATCGTTCAGCTTCTCCTGGCCTTTTTCGATGCCGCGCAGGAAACCTTCGTCGGCGTCTCGCGTTGGGCCCGGCAGGATGCCGTTGTCGGCGAGGAAGCTGGACGCCCGATGGACGTCGTCCGGTTGGTTTGTCTGGCCGCGCCCGACGGGCTCGGTCAGGAAGGTCTTGCCGAACCCGCCGAACCCGTCCGGCCCGCCGACGCCCGGCAGGCCATTGGCGGATTGTGACGTGGTGGGGGTGGTGGCCGGTGTCGCGGTCGCGGCGCTGTTTGCGCCAGTGCTGCCATCGGCGGCGGCTTGGCCCGGTGCGGGCGGCAAGGCGGCGCCGTCCTGGGTGCTGCCCATGACAGGTCTCCTGAGTTTTATAAGGGAAGGGGAAAGGGCGGGGCGATGGGCCGATGCGGGCCGGGCGCACCTCGCCCGTTCGTAGCGATGGTTATGTCACGCCTTTACGGCCGTGTCAAGAAAAAATTCCTATTATTCGATAAAAATGATCCCCAACCCTGGGCCGCGCTGTCGGATCAACGTTGGTAGAGGGCTGTCGCGCCCCGCGCCTTCACGCCGGTGACCAGGCGGTGAATGATGTCCGGGACCAGGGCCCGGGTCTGCTCCGCCGTCATCCCGGGTACGATTGCCGGGTCATAGAGCGCGCGGATCAGAATTTTGTCGTTGAGGGTCAGTTCGACGGGTCGGGCCAGATCGTTGGTGAAAACGGTCGGCGAATAGGTCGCCCGGTCGGCTTGCAGGCCGAGGACCTGGGTGGTTTCTTCGACGATGCAGGCCAGGGTTCGTCGTTCCTCCGCCGGCCGGGTAAAGACGACGTATCCGAATGCGATGGCGCCGTTCGGGCCGTCGCGGTAGCTGGCGAAACAGGTTGCCGATCTCAGCATGTCCGCTCGGTTGTCAGGCAATCCGAAAGCCTTGGCCATGTCCTGCGGTGTCCGTCCAGGTGGCGAATAGTACACCGACAAACCGTGCGCGTTTTCCGGGCCGGATGTTGCTTGGAAATCTAGCCCGGTCAAACGGGACAGCAGCGCAAATTGATGGCGGCTCCAATTTGCGTGCCATTCGGGCAGGGACGGATGATAGAAAACGCGCACCGGGGTTCGCCATTTTCCCGCGCCGAAGGTAAACGCGGGATCGCCGTGATCCGACGTATGAACGATGCGATGGAAGCTTTCGACGAGCTGCGCTTCCGGTGCCAATTCGTCCGCTTCCGACCCGGTCAAATAGATCTGATAGACATAATAGACAGGGAAGCCGATCAGCGGCAGCAGGATCGCCAACAGGGCGAGACGCGTCGCGCGGCGAACGAACCGCCCCATGCCGCGTAAAGAGTCCCGCCGATACCAGCTTTCCAATCTGTCCATCGGGGATCTCGCCTGCCGATTGTCGAATGCTTGAACTATCGCCAAAGTATAACGTGAATTCAACAGACGGAGGCCGACACCTTTTGCCTGCGCGTTTACGCGCCGCCTTTGGGGCCGAAGGGGTCTTCCAAGGTCGGCGTGACGACCGTCGGCGCGCGGAGCTTCGTAAAGATGCTGATTAAATTGTCGATTACACGCGTCATGCGTTCCATCGCATCTTTGTGGATATCGACGGCGTTACGATCATCCGGTTTGCCGTCTGCTCCGACCGGAATTTCCATCTCGACGCGGCGTTTGGCCAACAGGTCAACCAATTCGCCGATCTTATCGTGAAAAGAAGGTTTCGGTTCTTGCCCGCCGGCCTTTTCCCCTTCCGGGCGATTGGCTGCGGCGTGCCCATCGATCGTCGTATGTGGCGGTGGGAGTTTGGGCCGTGCGGCATGACCTGCGCGCGACGGTGTCCCCGAGGCGAGACGTGTCGGCGCGATCACATGGGGCGTGTGGGGTTGGTTCGCCGGTTGGGGTGGCGCGGATTCCGATGCCTTCATCTTGCCGGACGTCACGGCACGTTGGCTGAGCATCTCCGTCGGGCCCCAGGGCTTGGCGATGCCGTCGACCCGCAGGCCGCCGCCGGCGAGATCGTTCAGCTTCTCCTGGCCTTTTTCGATGCCGCGCAGGAAGCCTTCGTCGGCGTCTCGCGTTGGGCCCGGCAGGATGCCGTTGTCGGCGAGGAAGCTGGATGCCCGATGGACGTCGTCCGGTTTGTTTGCCTGGCCACGCCCGACGGGCTCGGTCAGGAAGGTCTTGCCGAAGCCGCCGAACCCGTCCGGTCCGCCGACGCCCGGCAGACCGTCCACGGACGGCGCCTTGCTGCTGCTGTCGGCGGAGGACCTAGTGGCGCTGGCGTCCGGTGCGGGCGGCAGAGCGGCGCCGTCTTGCGTGCCGCCCATCACATGCCCCCCGCGTTCGGGTTCATCGGCGCGGGAGATGCCGGAGATTGCAGCAACGAGCGCGGATTGGCGCGGCGGCCGGGGGCTTCGAACATGAAGAAGCCCAGGTTGCGGCCCATGGCTTCGGCGACGCGGCGGGGGCCGGCGGCGGCGAGGACCCGTTTGAACGCGGCCTCGGTCTTCGGGCCGACGACGCCGTCCTCGCGGATCAATGGGAAGTCCTGATCGCCCAGCAGGGCCCGGCCCAGATCGTTGACCGACATCTGCAGGCTTTCGCCTTCTTCCGTGCGCGGGATCGGGCGGGCGGCCTTGGGATCGCGGAACAGATCGGCGAAGGCGTCGGACGCGGTCTTGTCCAGCGCCGTCTCGCCACTGCCTTGGGTTAGGTCGCGAAGGGCCGCTTCGAACCGGCCCAGGGCCAGGGCTTCCTCGACCTTGGGCGTGCCCAGGCGGGCGGCCATGGTGCGCATGGCGCCCCGGGTCTTGGGCCCGGCGTCGCCGTCGTCTTTCAGGTCGGCAAACAGCGGCGCCGTGTCGCGCGCACTTTCCGGTGCGGTATCGCGGCTGGCGGTATGGGCCTGGCTGATCATGCTCAGGCCGTTCTGCAGGAAGCGCACGGCGCTGCGCGCACCCTCGGTCTCCGCCACGTCGGCGACCCGCTTGGCGAGGGAGGCGACGGCGCGGTCCAGTTCCATGCCGTCGGCGGTGCGGGCGGGTACGGGCTGGGTCTTCACGGGGCGTTTGGCGGTCGGCTGAACCAGGCGCCCAGTGCCGTCGGTTTCCGCCGCGTCGTCGCCGTAGACGCCGTCGTAGAACGCTTGTTCGATGCGGAACAGGGCATCCTTCTCCGTACCTGCGGGCAGGGACAGGCGGCGTTCGGCGATCTTGCGGATTTCCGCCTCGGTCAGGTCCGTCGGGCGTTTGGCGAGGATATCCTCCAGGCCACCGTCGGCCTGCGTCAGTTGCGCGATGAAGGCCTTGCGGTCGAAGCCGCTCGGCCCGCCCGTGTGGTTGCGGCGGCGTAGGCGGCTGGTGGTCGGGGCAGCGGTCGCGGCGGCGAGGTTGGAAAAGTCATTCGGGGTCATGGTTGTCTCCAATAGGAACGCGCGCGCGGCGGCACGGTCCCGAAATTGGGGCCGCGTTGGCGCGCGTGACGGATTGTCGAAACTGTTTGGGAGGGCGGCCGAGGCAGTGGTCGGCGAAACGCGGACGCAATTGTGCCGGCCGTTAAAAGCACCCTACAGAATTGGGTTTATAAGGTCAAGGAAAAAATACCCATTTATATACTTTCCAAACCCAAGAATCGGACATATACTTGATTCCACGTTAGGAATTGGAGTGTGTTCGATGAGTGTTCTCAATAAACGGTACTTTCACAGCGAGAAGGCGGCCATCGCCAAGCTGGAAAGCATCATCTGGCCGGACGGCCCGGTTTGCCCGCACTGCGGCAGCAAACGGAAGATCTATGAGATCAAAGGCAAGAGCACTCGCCCCGGACTTAAGAAGTGTGGTGACTGCCGTAAGCAGTTCACGGTCAAGGTTGGTACGGTTTTCGAGTCCTCGCACGTGCCACTATATAAGTGGTTCCAGGCTGCGTACCTGATGGCGTCCAGCAAGAAGGGCATCAGCGCCCATCAGCTGCATCGCACGTTGGAGGTCACTTATAAGACGGCTTGGTTCATGGCTCACCGTTTGCGGGAAGCGATGATCGACATCAATCCCGAGCCGATGGGCGGCGAGGGTGAATGGGTCCAGGCGGACGAGACATATATAGGTAAGCTCGAAACGCCGCGCGTTCGGAACAAGTATCTTCCGCCGCCGACGAAGGCAGGCCGGTCAGGCCCGGCAGAGAAGCGGGCAGTTGTGTCGCTGATCTCTGGCGGCAAGGCGCGGACGTTCCATGTTCACAGCGCCAACGCTGCGACGGTTCGGGATATCCTCGTTAAGAACGTGCGCCGCGAGTCCGATCTGCACACGGACGAGAGCCGCATCTATACGACGGTCGGCAAAGAGTTCGCCCACCACCGCACGGTCAACCATGGCCGCAAGGAATACGTGGGCAAGCACGGCCAGACGACGAACAACGTCGAGAACTACTTCTCGATTTTCAAACGTGGCATGAAGGGCATCTACCAGCACTGCCGCGAGAAGCATTTGCAGCGGTATCTGACGGAATTCGATTTCCGGTACAACTCGCGAGATGTTGAAGATTTGGAGAGGACATTGAGCATATTTAGTGGTATTGTTGGAAAACGCTTGACGTACAGGGAGCCAACGTCTGCCTGAAAGTTTTCTGCCCCATGAAGGGCAGGGGCTAGATCGATGGAGGAAAGCGTCAGTGGTTAACGAGGTGGATGATGCCAAGCTCAGCTACCGGGTGGATTTGCCCGGCGGTCAACTGCGCCTAGTTGAAGCGATTGTATACATCGCCAGCAAGTGCGCGTCGGCTGAACGGTTTGGGAAGATCAAATTAAATAAAATTTTGTGGCGAGCAGACTTCGAGGCGTTCGCGATACGAGGTGTCCCGGTGACCGGGCGTGCTTACCAACGTCTTAAGCTAGGACCTGCCCCCGTTGAGATGGCGCCGGTTTTGCCCGAGATGGTTCAAGATGGACTGTTGCGTTTTGAGCTATATGAATTCGGGGACAACATCGTTGAAGAGCGTCCGGTCGCGATCAGCGAACCGAATTTGAGGTATTTCAGCGCCGATGATCTTCAGTATCTTGATGAGGCGATAGATTTTTATTGGGATAAGACCGGACGGGAAACAAGCGATCAATCTCACGGTGTTGCATGGAAGACCCGCGAGGACAACGACCCGATGCCATATGAGCTAGCTTTTCTCTCTGACTCCACCTTGAGCGATGTTCAGAAGAAGAGACTACTAGGTGTAGCTCATTCCCGAGGAGTAAGAAGCGAATAATGCGCCGGCAGATTCTTTACGCTTCATCATTTGATGATGCCGTTGGGAATCTGGGTGGATATCGTGCCGTAGACAAAGCCCTAGAGCCAATCATCGAGGCTCTGGATAGAAGCCCCTACGGTTTTGATCTAATTGAAAATGATTTCACTCGAGTGAGGTACGCGATTACCCGAGAGGTCCCCGGGGTGATCCCAGCATTGGTGGTCATTTTTGAAATTACCCCCGAGCACAATGTCGAGTTGATACATGTCGAAGAGTTTGAAGCGATCTAACCCAGGCCAAAAAGAGAAATTCATCGACAAAGCCAAGGAACTTGGCTGCGACGAGGACGAGGGCGCGTTCGAAAGAAAGTTAAGAGACATCTCGAAACTCAAGGACAAGTCGGGTGATCGAGAAAAATAATATCCCGACTCAAATTCATGACGCACTTATTCGCCTGGACGCCGCCACCTTGAATTTTTGGGGTCCTCGCATACTTGGGTTTTTATCAAGTCCACCCGAGTTAGCAGTAGGCCAAGATCACGGTGAATGTTGTCTATTGTGTCGCAAAGTTCCAAAAGGGCGGCATTAGTATTCCAGGCTACGGGATCGGCTTGAGAGTCTATTAATTCCGCGTTCCTCTTAATAAGAGTTCTAGCCTTTGATGCCGACATTTTGGCCTCCATCCATCAGCGAGAAAGCCTGACTCCTCACAACCTGTGAGTCAACGAGTCGCTAAGCTGAGTCGGCCAAGATCATGTCGATACCTATTCTTTTGGCCCCGCATATGCGGGGTTTATTTTGGAGTTTAGAAAATGAAGCGCTTACGGTGTTCGGTGGTGTGCTGCATAGCAAGGTGGCTTTCAGTGCCTATTGCTATTCATTCCACGTATTTCAAATAGGGCATCAGTACATAGATATCGTCGTCCTCGACGAGTCCAATGACGCGCGCGCTTTTTGAGTCCATGTTGCGCACAAGAACAACATCATTGTTGGGGTCGATGGCGCTCAGTGCGTCAGCCGCCAGGGTGTCTATTGACGCCGCGGTTTCTAAGACAATGAATGAGGTGGTTTCTTCCCAGAACCGAGCGGCAAGCCCTCTAATGCCCTCGACTAACGCGTCATAGCGGTACTGATAATTTCCGGTGTGATCGATGCGGAAGGATACCCAATAAATAGACATGGCAATTCCCCTCTATCCCAAGAGGAGAAATGGTGACTCCGTACAACCTTGGAGTCAATCAACCCCGCCTGATGTGCTCCCCGGTAATGGGTGTGGCAAGTATATAAATGAGAAAAAATACCTTATTTAGGATAAAGTATTTGAGCGCTTACCCGCCGGTGGCCAGGATCGCCGCAAGTCCTTCCCGGTAAGTGGGATAGGCCAGGGTGACGTTCAGGTCTTCATGCAGGCGCCGGTTCGAAACCAGGCGGTCGTCTTTCCAGAAACTCAACGCCATTTTCGACATGCTCTCGGCGGCGACGTCGAAGGGGACCAGTTCCGGTGCCTCCATGCCCAACAATTCGGCGCCATGGCCAACCACGTCGGCTTGGGCCGCCGCTTCGTCGTCGCAGACGTTGTAAACGGCGCCGGCGCGAGGGGCGGCCATGGAGGCGCGCAGCACACTTGCGATGTCGTCGACATGGATGCGGGAAAATTTGTGGCCCGGCTTGTCGATGCGCCGCGCCGTGCCGTGCCGCAGTTGGTCGAGGACGCTGCGCCCGGGACCGTAGATTCCGGCCAGCCGAAAGACATGGACCGGCAGGCCCGTCTCTTCCCCAAGGGCGAGCCAGGCAGCCTCGGCGGCGACGCGGTTCTCGCCGCGCGCCGAGGTCGGGGCGAGAGGGCTGTCCTCCGTCACTTCGGCGCCGTTGGTGTTGCCGTAGACGCCCGTGGTCGACAGGTAGCCCGCCCAACGAAACGACGGGGCGGCGGCACGAAGGGCTTCACCCGCTTGCGCCAGTATCGGTTCTTCCGGCCCGCCAGGGGGAATGGAAATCAATAAGTGGTCCGATGTGGCGAGCGCAGATGCGGCATCATCATCAAGCGGCGCCGATCCGTCGAACAGGTAGGCGTCGATGCCGTCTTCCTTCAGGCGGGCTTGCTTCCCTTGCGTCCGGCAGGTGCCGGCGACGGACCAGCCCTCGGCCGACAGTTTGCGGGCGAGGGTCAGGGCGCTGAAACCCAGTCCGAAACAAAACAGTCGCGACATATGAAAAACGGCTCCCGTATCGACAGGGGGGCGTGCCGCCCCCTATAAGCGGGTTCGGTTATAACAGACGGTGTCCGCCATGCCAGGGGTCCCGATTTTCGCCGCCGCCGTTCGCCGCCTGATGGGCGCGGCCACGGCAGCCGCAATCGCCGTTGCCGCCGCGTCCGCCGCATGGGCGCAGGCCCCAGCCCATGCGCCCGCCGACAGCACGGTCGAAGGCGTCGCCGCGACCAAGGCCGCCCGCGAGCGCGCCAAAAAGGTCGCCGCCGAACGCGCCAAACGATATGGCGAATGCATGGCCACGGCCCGGCGCCGTCCCCAGGACGGGTTCGAGGACGCCATCGCATGGCGCGCCGAAGGCGGCGGGACGGCTGCCGATCACTGTGCCGCCGTCGCCCTGATCGGCCTGGAGCAATATTCGGAAGCGGCAAATCGTCTTGAACGCCTGGCGCAGGACTCGCTCGCCGAGCCGGAGGTTAAGGCGGGCTTGTGGGATCAGGCGGGCCAGGCCTGGTTGTTGGACGAGCGGCCGGAGAACGCCATTCGCGCCTTCACCTCGGCTATCGGGTTGATGCCCGGTGCGCCGGACATGTTGATCGACCGCGCCCAGGCCTGGGCGGCCAAGGGCGATTATTCGGCGGCGGAGGCCGACCTGAGTGCGGCGCTTAACCTGGCGCCGTCGCGCGACGACGTTTATGCGCTTCGGGCCAGTGCCCGCCGCTATCTGGACCGGACCGAAGACGCGCTGGCCGATGCCAATACGGCGTTGGAATTGAACCCCGGAAACCCGGAAGCCTTGTTGGAGCGCGGCATCCTGCGCCGCATGAAGGGTGACGACGCGGGCGCCCGGACCGATTGGATGAAAATTCTGAACGCCATGCCCGACACCGCCGCCGCCGGCCCGGCGCGCCAGAACATCGAAACAATGGATGTGAAACCCGAAGGTGCTGCCCCGGCTCCGGCGCCTATGGGAAGCGACGCCCCACCTCGCCGCTAAAAGTCGAGATCGGCGTAATGCTTGGGTGGGGGGAAGCCCGGCATGCGGTCCGACAGAACCGATCGCATGCTTGGCCGCGATTTGACCCGGGCGTACCAGTCGCGCGCTTCGGGATGGTCTTCCCACGGCACATCGCCCAAGTAATCGACACAGGACAGGTGTGCCGCCGCCGCCACGTCGGCCATGGAAAAATCGTCGCCCGCCAGCCACCGCCGCCGTTCCACCAGGAACGACAGATACAGAAGGTGCTGATGGATATTGGCATGCCCGGCGCGGATGCGCGCCCCCTTCGGCTCGCCCTGGCCGAGGAAGCGTTTCAACAGTTTCTCGCCGACCAGGTTCTCCGTGACTTCCTTGTTGAACTTCTCGTCGAACCAATTGGTCAGGCGGCGGACCTCGGCCCGGATGACCGGCGTACGGCCGATCAAGGGCGGGTCGTCATGGACTTCGTCCAGGAATTCGCAGATGACGTCCGCGCCGGAAATCGCGGTGCCGTCGATTTCGACCAGGACCGGCACGTTTCCGGCGGGGTTGAGGGCAAGGAACTCCTCGCGCCGCTCCCAGATGTTTTCGATCCGGAGCTCGTGTTCCAATCTTTTCTCGCCCAGGAAGATTCTGGCCTTGCGGCAAAACGGCGACATCCAAAGGTGATAGAGCGTGCGCATGGGTGAGTCTCCTACACCGGATTTCAGTGAAATGGAAACCGGCAAATCGCGCGCCCGCTCGCGAAACCCTCGCGAAGATGTGACGGCCTGGTCCCGACTTCGCCTTATTCGTGACCGGGTTTCCCGGCTTATACTGACCACAGACACCGCGAGTACAAGGAAACCCAAGATGATCATCCGCCACCGCCCCCTGCATCCGATCCGGTCCAGCGAGATCACGCCGAAATCCGTCTTCGACAATCGCCGCGCCATCCTGCGCGCCATGGGGTTCGGGGGCATGGCCATGGCCATGGCGCCGCTTCTGGGCGCCGGGCTCGGCAATCCGGCACAGGCTGCCTGGCGCCCCGAAACGGGGAAGGCGCTCAGCGGTACGGTCAATCCGAAGTACACGGCCAAGGCATTGGGCGTCGAGCCGACGGCCTACGATCTGGTCACGACCTACAACAATTTCTACGAATTGGGCACGGGCAAGGGCGATCCGCATGAAAACGCCGGGTTCCTGAAACCGACCCCCTGGTCGATCAAGGTCGAGGGTGCGGTGGAAAAACCCGGCACCTACGACATCGACGATTTGATCAAGGCCGAAGACATCGAAGACCGGGTCTACCGCTTCCGTTGCGTCGAGGCCTGGTCCATGGTCATCCCCTGGCTCGGCGTGCCGCTGTCCAAGGTGATCAGCCGCCTGAAACCTACGTCAAAGGCCAAGTACGTTTATTTCGAAACCTTGTTCGACCCGAACCAGATGCCGGGCCAGAACCGCCAGGTCCTGGAATGGCCGTACAAGGAAGGCCTGCGCATGGACGAGGCGATGAACCCGCTGAGCCTGCTGGCCGTCGGCCTGCACGGCGAGGTTCTGCCGAATCAGAATGGTGCGCCTCTGCGCCTGGTCGTGCCGTGGAAATACGGCTTCAAGTCGATCAAATCCATTGTCCTGATCCGCTTCACGGAGAAACAGCCGCCGACCTCGTGGAATGAAGCCAACGGGCGGGAATACGGATTCTATTCCAACGTCAATCCGAACGTCAGCCATCCGCGCTGGAGCCAGGCCGCCGAAAAGGTCATCGGCCAGAACAACCTCTTCGGCCTGCCGATCAAGCAGCCGACCTTGATGTTCAACGGCTACGAAGAAGAGGTCGCGGACCTGTATGCGGGCATGAACCTGCGCACCTTCTACTAGGCCGCCTCGCGTTGGGGATGTGTTCGTGAATACCGATGCCCACCGTATCCGGGTTTTGAAGCCGCTGGTTCATTTGGCGTCGCTGGCGCCGCTGGCTTGGCTGTTCTGGCTCGGGGCGCAGGGGCAGTTCGGCCCCAACCCGGCGGAGTTCATCAACCGCTACTCCGGCGATTGGGCGATCCGGTTCCTTTTGATCGCGCTTGCCGTGACGCCGCTGCGGGGCCTGACCGGTTGGGCTGGAGCCATGCGGTTCCGGCGCATGCTGGGGCTCTATGCCTTCTTCTATGCCCTATTGCATGTCGCAAGCTACGTGGCGCTGGATCAATATTTCGCCTGGGGTGCCATCTGGCAGGACATTCTCAAGCGCAATTACATCACCGTCGGCATGCTGGCCCTGGTGATTCTGACGGCGCTGGCCGTGACCTCGCCCAAGGCCATGGTCAAGAAACTGGGCGGGCGCAATTGGACGCGCCTGCACAAGCTGGTCTATGTCGCCGCGATTGCAGCGCCCGTTCACTTCTTCATGATGCGCAAGGGGTTTCAGATCGAACCCCTGATCTACGGCGGGATCGCGGGCGCACTGCTGGCCTACCGGGCGGCGGCGCGGCTCCGTGTTCATTTCCGCGTGCGCGCGGCGGCGTCCGCCGCCTCTGAAGAGGCCGGCGCGAAGGCTGCCTGAAGGCGGCAGATCAGGTCAGATCAGGAAGATTCTTCCTCGTCACCCGGCAGATGATTCCCACCTGCGGTGAGGTCCGGCGACGCGTCGCGGGCTTCCATGACGGCCAGCATGGCCAGTCCGCCGGACCCCGTATTGCCTGGGTCGGCGATGTCGCGGGCGTCGTTCGGCATACCGGCCAGACCGCCCTTGTCGTCGTCCTCGACCTCGGCGTTGGCCTGCATGCGGCGCTGGATTTCCTGGGCGATCAGGTCCTCAATGGCGGCCCGCTGTTCGGCGGGCATCTTGTCCAGGTCTTCTTCGGAAAGACCCATGCGGGCGAGGATTTCCTCCCGCATTTCCTCCATTTTCCGCTTCTCGACTTCCTTGGCGTAGGCGGCGAAACCGTTCTCGCGGATGAAGTCCATGTCGGTCTGGGTGGCTTCGGCCTCGTCGTTTTTCGATGCCTCGACGGAGGCGGCCATCATCTCGGCGAAGGAGCCCGATCCGGCATCGGCAGCGGCCGGTTTGTGGCTGTTCTGCTGGGTCAGAATGGCGGCGATGTTGTCGACTTTCATGGGCTCTCCTCCTCAAGTGCCGGTCACGGGTCTGCGTATGTCCCCGGACCGGCGGTGCAAGGCCCATGCCAGCCATTTCGGATTGCGGTCGCTTGAGCTTCCGACCCTCCGCCGTCCCTGCGGGCCACATCGTTTAATTTTCCGGCGCAATCCTTTAAATAAGGAAGATGCGATTTCTTATCGTTTTGCGAGAATCGAGAATGCCGCAGTTCTTGATGGGCCGGTGCTTTGCCGCGCTGCTGATCTTTCCTCTGATCTCTCTGCCGTCGCCCGTTATTGCCGGTGCGGGTGGCGAACCACGGCGTGAGCTTACCTGCGAGGATATCCTCGAACTCGACCGGGTGGGCTCGCCGTCCCAATTGGACCGGGACCAGGCGATCGTCCTTGGCGAATCCTACGACCAAGGCAAATGCGTTCCGCAGGACTACGGCCGTGCTTTCACGCTTTACAGCCGAGCGGTGGAGTTCGGTCCGTCCATCGTGGGGCTGCGCCTGGGGTATTTCTATCTCAACGGCCTGGGGGTGGATCGCGACGAGCAAAAGGCCCGGTACTGGTTTCGCAGTGAAGCCTTGGCGACATACTTCAATGACGACAGATTTTCAGATGGCATGCTGGAACTGATGTCGTTCGGCACGTCCGTGCCCGAAATGCTGCGGGAGGAAGTCACTCGGGCCCACGAGATTTATAACGGGCCACCGGAAGGCCTGATGGCGGTCTATCGGGATTTGTCGACCGGCAATGGTGTCTACCCGCATCCGAAGAACGCGCTGATTTGGCTGAGCAAGGCGGGGAGTCAAGCTCATCCGGAAGCCCTCTACGAGATCGCACGGCGGCATTTGACCGGTGAAGGGTATTTGAAGAGTGACTCTGCTTACGTCGCAACCTTGGATCGCGCGGCACACCTGAATTTTGCGAAAGCGCAAAAGGAATTGGGCGCGTACTACTTGCGGGCAAGCGAAGATTCTTATGGCTGGTACCGCGCGCTTGTATGGCTGTTGCGGGCCCAGAAAAACGGGATCGATGTGGCGGCGCAAATCCTGGCGGCGGAAAAGCGGCTCAGCAGTCTCGACATTGAGGCGGCCCATGAAAGAGCGGCTGATTTCAATTTCAAGCAATAGCGCGTGAAACTGGATTGGTCAGTTCAATTCAATCCTTCTCTATCTGGGCGGCATCGCCGTTCGTGTTCGTCTCTTAGCCTTGCCAGCCGTTCTTCCGCCTGGTGAATGAGTTTCTTTTTCGCCGCGAAAATCTCCTGGGCTATTGCCTTGTCGTGTTGGGCTTTTGAGACTCTGCCGAATGCCTCGACTAATTCTTCAAACTCCAAACCCTTGCCCAACTTGCTCAATATTTTCTTCGCCAGCGCCCAGAACCCATCGGTGCCATCGAACAAATCCGAAAGGTTGAGGGTGACGAGCTTCAGGACGAACTCATCCCAGGTAGCGTCTAGCAGTTCTTGGTGCTGTTGAAGATTCTCTTCGTGCTCTTTCAACTCATTCTTCAACGATTGTACTTCGTTCTGAGCAAGTGAAACCGCCCGTTTCAGTCTTTTGCATTCGCCCGCGTCTGCCACTTCCTCCGCCCAACAGCGGCAATTGGGTGCTTCGCCGGGGTGGCCGCCTTCGGGTGGGTTGGCCCATGAAAAGACTTTGCCGTTGCGGTCGGCGTGGGACGAGCGCACCTTGCCGTCGCCGACGGTGCGCCAGATATAGCTGCCCTTCTTCTTCGAATTGTCGAAGAACTCCAGCAGGCCGGTGCGCGGATTGACCGTGCCGCCGTCGGTGACGGCGTGCAGATACCGCGCTTCCTCGGGCGTCAGATGGGCCAGCACCGTGTCGCCGTTCCGTCCCATCACCTGCAGGTGGCGGGCGAGGGCGCGCAGGGTCTCGCCGCCGGGATGGACGGCGCTGTCGACCGTCAGGCCGTTGCGCCGTTGAAAGGCGCGGATGGCGTCGTCCAAACGGGCGCCGAAATAGCCGGTCGGCCCGTCGGTCGGCACAAGGTCCATGTCGCCCGCGAGACGCAACAGACCTTCCAGGTTGGCGACGTCGTTGGGCGCGTTGCGGCCCCGCGCGCCGACGGCGGCGGCCGGGTGAAACGGATCGGAAAAATCGAAGGCGTCGTCGGGGTCGTCCGCCGCGACGCGCCCGAAGGGATCGCGGGCGGCGGCGGCTCGCCATTCCCCTTGGCCGACGCGGCCGAAGGGATCGGGAATGTAGGTCATCCGGGGGCGGGACGTGCGGAAGGGATTGAAAGGCATCGGGGGACCCCTTGCGTCGGCGCGCACCGCGCGGGAGGGAGGCCGGTCTGGTCGGGCGGGAACGGGGGCCGCGCGCGGGCGCGGGCCGCGCGGCGGCGGGCCGCGCGGTTTCGGCAATAAAAAAACGCCCGCCGGAGGGCGGGCGTAGCTATGGCGTTCGATGGCGGCAAGATTAGCCGCCGTCGGAAATCATGTCAAGAATTATTTCCTATTTCCTGCATCGAGCTACGGAGCAGGGTGGGGTGTGGGGCTAATGCGCCTCGTCCCAATTGGCGCCGGTGCCGACGTCGACGTCGAGCGGCACAGAGAGGTGCGCAGCACCCGACATCACCTGGGTCACCGCCTCGCGGGTCTTTTCGACCTCGTCTTCCGGAACCTCGAAGATAAGTTCGTCATGGACCTGCAGCAGCATGCGGGCCTTCAGCCCGCCGTCGTCCAGCGCGTCCTGCAACCGGATCATGGCGCGCTTGATGATGTCGGCCGCACCCCCCTGGATCGGCGCGTTGATCGCCGCGCGCTCGGCGAAACCTCGCATGTTGGGGTTGCGGTCGTTGATGCCGCGGACATGGCATTTGCGCCCGAACACGGTTTCGACGAAGCCGTGTTTCTTGGCCTGTTCCTTGGTCCGCTCCATGTAGTCCTTGATGCCGGGGTATTGTTCGAAATAGGCGTCGATGTATTCGCCGGCTTCGCCCCGCGCGATGCCCAACTGGCGCGCCAGGCCGAAGGCCGAAATGCCGTAGATGATGCCGAAATTGATGGCCTTGGCGCGGCGGCGGACCATCGGGTCCATGCCTTCGACCGGAATGCCGAAGACCTGACTGGCCGTCAGGGCATGAATGTCCAGGCCGTCGTGGAAGGCTTGTTTCAGCACGTCGATATCCGCGACATGGGCCAGCAGGCGCAATTCGATCTGCGAATAGTCGGCGGACATCAGGACATGGCCCTTGTCGGCGACGAAGGCGGTACGGATCTTGCGGCCTTCTTCCGATCGGATCGGGATGTTCTGCAGGTTCGGGTCGGAGGACGCCAGCCGCCCGGTCGCCGCCACGGCCTGGGAATAGTTGGTATGGACGCGCCCGGTCTTGGGGTCGATGTCGCCGACCAGGCTATCCGTATAGGTGCTTTTCAGCTTCGACAATTGCCGCCAGTCCAGGACTTTCTGCGGCAGATCGTGGCCTTGCGCGGCGAGCTCCTCCAAGACGTCGGCGCCGGTGCCGTAGGCGCCGGTCTTGGTCTTCTTGCCGCCTTCCAGGCCCATTTCGTCGAACAGGATTTCGCCCAACTGCTTGGGCGATCCGATGTTGAATTCATGTCCGGCAAGCTTATGGATTTCGATTTCCAGGTCGCCCATGCGCGCGGCGAAATCGGCGCTCAAATCCTTCAGCACCGTGGCGTCGACCTTGATGCCCCGGCGCTCCATATCGCGCAGCACGCCCAGCAGCGGGCGTTCCAAGGTCTCGTAGACCGTCACCATATGTTCGGTGACCAGGCGCGGCTTGAAGATGTTGTGCAGGCGAAGCGTGATATCCGCGTCCTCGGCGGCGTAATCGAGCGCTTTGTCCAGCGGGACCTGATCGAAGGAAATCTGCGACTTGCCGGAACCGGCCACGTCCTTGAACTTGATCGTGTCGTAATCAAGGAAATCGCGGGCCAGTTCGTCCATGCCGTGGCCGTGCAGGCCGCCGTCGACGACGTAGGAAAGCAGCATCGTGTCGTCCACCGGTCCGACCTCGATCCCGTAACGGCCCAGGACCTGGATATCGTATTTGATGTTCTGCCCGACCTTGAGGATCGAGGGATCCTCCAGCATGGGTTTCAGCGCGGCGATTGCGTCGTCCATGGGGATCTGGTCGGGCGCATCGCCGCCTTCCGCCGCGTCACCGCCCAGATCCAACTGCCCCTGCGGCGCCGACGACACATGGGCCAGCGGGATATAACAGGCCCGCCCGGCTTCGGTCGCAAGTGACACGCCGACCAGCCCGGCGCCCATGGCGTCCAGGGCGTCGGTCTCCGTGTCCACCGCGACGGTTCCGGTTTCATAGGCCGCATCGATCCAGGTCTTCAATTGGTCGAGGGTCTGGACCAGCTCGTACTGCGGCGCCAAGGCGGCGGGCGAATGGGCCGCAGCACCCGCCGCGCCGTCGCCATCGCCGCCGGGCGCAACGCCCAAACGGCTTTCCACCGTAGTCGCCAGCGACTTGAATCCCAGGTCACGCAGGAACGGCAGCAGGGTTTCGGCTTCCGGCGCTTTCTTGCGCAGATCGTCGATGGTCACCTCGACCGGCACGTCGTCCTTCAAGGTCACGAGGTCGCGGGAAATCCGCGCCATGTCGGCCTGTTCGATCAGGTTCTCGCGGCGTTTCGGCTGTTTGATTTCCTCGGCGCGGGAAAGCAGCGTATCCAGATCGCCGTATTCGGTGATCAACTGGGCGGCGGTCTTCACGCCGATCCCGGCGACGCCGGGCACGTTGTCCGACGAATCGCCGGCCAGCGCCTGCACGTCGATGACCTTGTTCGGGGCGACGCCGAATTTCTCCATCACTTGGTCGACGCCGATCTCGCGGTTCTTCATGGCATCGAACAGCACGACCTGGTCGTCGACCAGCTGCATCAGGTCCTTGTCGGACGACACGATGGTGACCTCGGCCCCGCGTTCGCGGGCCTGGCGGGCATAGGTCGCGATCAGGTCGTCGGCTTCGAAGCCTTCCATGTCGACCGAGGCGACGTTCAACGCCGCCGTCGCTTTGCGCACCAAATCGAACTGCGGAATCAGGTCTTCCGGCGGCGGCGGGCGGTGGGCCTTGTATTCGGGATAGATGTCGGACCTGAAGGTCTTGCGCGCGCGGTCGAAGATGACGGCGACGAAATCGGCTTCCGTGTCTTCGACCAGCTTCATCAGCATCTTGGTGAAACCGAAGACCGCGTTGGTCGGCGTGCCGTCGGGTGCCGTCATCGGCGGCAGGGCGTGATAGGCGCGGAAGATGAAGCCGGAGCCGTCCACCAGAAAGACGTGTTCGCGCTGGTCGGTCATGAAACCTCGTCGGTGCGGCCGAAGCCGGTATCGGGTGGGCGCAAATCGCCGCCCGGGGCGCTGACGCACCCCTTGCGGGACCTACGGATTAATGGCCGTGGCCGGCGGCCGGGGCGTCCGGGCTCAGAAGATAGTGCCTGGAACAATAGGGGCAGACGATCTCGCCGCTTTCGTCGAAGGTCAGAAAGACCTTGGGGTGGCCCAACGGCCCGCCGCCGCCGTCACAGGCAACGGTATGGGTTTCCACGTAGATGGGGTCTTCCGGGTCCATGTCCAATTCCTCAAGCTCGTTGCCCTAGAACGGCCCCCGGTCCGGAACGATCATTCCGGAATGATCGTTGACCCTGGGCTTTCGCGGATGATACCGATTGCGGCCCGACAATCAATACACAGCGGCATTCCGCGGCGGCTTTATTCCGGCGCTGCCGGTGGTCGGGAACCGACGACATCTCAACGCCCATCCAACCTGTAGAGGAGCCAATGACGGTCCCGACCCCCCAGAACGCCCCGGAACATGCGGTCGAACTCAGTCACTTGCGCAAGGTCTATCGCCAGCGCAAGGGTGACCCGGCGGCGGCCGAGGGCGGCAAGGTCGCGTTGAAGGACTTGTCTTTGAATGTCCCCCGGGGGTCGTTCTTCGCTTTGTTGGGCCCCAACGGGGCGGGTAAATCGACCCTGATCAATATCCTGGCGGGTCTGGTGCTCAAGACTTCGGGCGAGGCCAAGGTCTGGGGCCATGATATCGACCGCGAAATGCGGGCGGCCCGTATGTCGCTGGGGGTCGTGCCCCAGGAATTGAATCTGGATCCCTTCTTCACGCCCCGCGAACTGCTGGAGGTGCAGGCCGGACTGTTCGGTGTTCCGGCGGCCCAACGCCGACCCGACGATATCCTCGCCGCCGTCGGCCTGGCCGACAAGGCCGACGCCTATGCCCGTTCGCTCTCGGGCGGGATGCGGCGGCGTCTGTTGGTCGCCAAGGCGATGGTCCATTCGCCGCCGGTCCTGATCCTGGATGAACCCACCGCCGGGGTCGATGTGGAACTGCGCCGCCAATTGTGGGAATCGATGCGCGAACTGAACGCCCGCGGCACGACGATCCTGCTGACCACTCATTACCTGGAAGAGGCGCAAAACCTCTGCGATCGGGTCGCCATCATCAATCATGGCGAACTGGTCGCCTGCGACGAAACGGCGGGGCTGCTGGCGCGCCTCGATTCCAAGGAAATGCTGATCACCGTCGATCGGGAAATCGACGCGATCCCTACCGCCTTGGAAGTCTTCCGCACGGAACGGCCCGGGCCCCGTCAGGTCTCGGTCTCCTACCCGCCGTCGCGGGCGCATTCCGGCGAAATCATCGCCGCGATCCAGGACGCCGGATACAAGATCACCAATCTGACGACCAAGGAAGCCGACCTGGAAGAGGTCTTCCTGCGCCTGACGTCGTCGGACGCCGCGGACAGGGCCTCCTTGGACGCAGGCGGCAGCGTTCGCGAGGCCGCTTCGTAATGCGCCGCCGCGCCGGGGAACGGCTCGGCGTCCTGGCGCTTTGTGGGTTGTTGCTTGCGGCCTGTGCCGTGCCGCTGACCTATCCGTCGGGCCCGCGCACGGAACAGCCGCATTTCATGATGGACTGGTTCGTCGCGGCTGACGGCATCCGCATGACGACGCGCACCTGGGTGCCCGAGACCTCAAAGCCCAAGGCGGTGATCGTCGCGTTACACGGTTTCAACGACTATTCCAATTTCTTCGACCCCCCGGGCACATGGCTGGCGGCGCGGGGGGTGCTGTCCTATGCCTACGACCAGCGCGGCTTCGGCGACGGGGCGCGCCGGGGCCTTTGGGCCGGGGCGGCGACCTATGCCCGCGATCTCACCGATTTCGTGGCCTTGGTGCGCCGGACCCATCCAGGCCTGCCGGTCTATGTGCTGGGCGAAAGCATGGGCGGGGCCGTCGCCATGGTCGCGTCGACGGGGGCCGCCGGCAAGGCGCCCGACGCCGACGGCCTGATCCTGGCCGCCCCCGCCGTCTGGGGGCGGGCGGCCATGGCCTGGTATGAAAAGGGCGCCCTGTGGCTGACCGCCCATACCATTCCGACCTTCCGCCTGACGGCCCAGGGCCTGAACATTCAACCGTCGGACAATATTGCCATGCTGCGCGCCCTCGGGCGTGACGACATGATCATCAAACGCACGCGTGCGGAAACCGTGCATGGGCTTGTCGACCTGATGGATCAGGCCCTGGCCTCTGCGCCGCGCCTGGAAGACAAAGCGTTGATCCTTTACGGCGAAAAGGACGAAATCATCCCCGGCCAGCCAACCTTCGACATGGTCCGGCGATTGCCCGCCGATGCCCGGAGCCGTCAGACCTTTGCGCTTTACGCCGGCGGCTATCACATGCTGCTGCGGGATCTCGACGCCGAAACGGTCTGGCGCGATATCCTGGCCTGGATCACGGACGCCGCGGCGCCATTGCCGTCCGAGGCGGACGATCGCGCGGCCCGAACATTGGCGGCAAAGCGCGATCCTGGGGAATAGTCCGCCTGCTTCGACGGTGATCGGTGAACGTATGCGTGCCAGGCCCGGAACGTTGTGTGTTGGAAATGGCAGCAGATGGCAGCGCCGCCGTAGCAAGCACAATCCTATTTACTCGTCTTCAAAGAGTTCCTTGAGATAGCACTCGGGGTTTGCAAGGTAACCGCGCAGAACCTGGACATGTTGAATGCCGTCAAAGCTGATGGGTTCGATTGCCTGGCCATTGAATTCGAGAATGTCCGCGCCTGGATAGCTCATCAGGATCGGCGAATGGGTCGCCAGAAGCGCTCCCGCATACTATCGTTCGGCGATGAGAATGAGCCGAAAATGGCAAGTGCTGTTCCTGTCGCTCGCGGGGCTGATCGCCGGGATCGGACAGGGAGAATGTGATGCGGTCTCGTCTCCCGTGGCGATGGACGGCGATCCGTCCGGTTGTGCCGCCTTCGTCGCCGAGGCGCGGCAACTGGCGGCACAAGGGGAGGCGGCCGGGCATTTGGCGCTTGGCAAGTACCGTCATTTCGGCACTTGCCTCCAGCCCGACCCGGAAGCCGCCCGGCGGCATCTTCTTAAAGCGGCGGAATTGGGCCTGCTCTGTGCACCCGTGGTTCTCGAAACTTTGCGCGAGCCGACGGCCGGTGACGCGGAGATGGAGGCTTCCGAAGTTTTTCGCCAATGTGCGTTTTCGCTGACGATATTGTTCGACAAGAGCGAAGCGGAACGCATGCTTGGTGCCACCGTCAAGCCCGCGGACATTCCGAGAGGAATGAAACAGGCGCTGGACCGGATGTTCGACACGGTTCAGCATTCTCCCACCGATACGTTTGAGATCGCCAAGTCCTACGTGGGGCGTGGCAACCTGACGGACTTGCGCCGTGCGGCCTTGTCCTGGCTGAAGACTTTGGCGCGCAGGGAATCGCCGATTCGCCCGCATGTTCAATACTACCTTGCCAAACTGTCCGCTGGTGAAGGCGGCGATCTGGTTAGTGAAGCCGATGGCCACATGTGGCTCGGCTTCGCGGCACGAGACGGCAGAGTGCCCGAGGCGCAAAGAGACTTCGCCCTGGCGGTGCGCCGGTCGTGGAATGACAAACAGGGCCAAATACGAGGCTACGCCTGGCTTCTCGTCGCCCGGCGCAACGGGTTGGACGTGTCGGCCGAGATGCGCGACATGAGGATGGGCCTCGACGACGTGGACCTGGAGGCCGCCGAGGTCATCTCATCCGGCCTTGTTCATGGGAACTAGCCCTGTGCCGCGCGACAGCGCGAAAGCTGGGCCTCGAGGCTCTGCATCTGTGCGTCCATCTCGGTTCTCCTTTTAGATTCCGAACTAATGATGAAGGCTAACGCCTCGGCTTTTTGGCGAAGAAGGTTCACTTGCGTCTGCAGCTTTTGCAACTGAATCAGCGTGAGACCCGAACTAGCTCCCCCCACGATCGCGCCAACGGGGCCGCCCGAGGAAAGAGCGGCGATATCCTGTGAGACCGAGGGCACGGCGGCCAACTTGGCGATCTCCAATTCCGTCTGGGCAGGTCGAAGTTCTTCAAGGACAGCGGCGCGTTCGTTTTCCTTTTCGCGGATGAGGTGCGTCACCTCGCGCAGAGAATTCGAAAGGTTCTCGATCTGGCTTTCCAGTGCGGCGCACCGTTGGTCTTCGGGTCTTTTTTTCTCCTCGTTGTTGGCGTTTCGGGCTAAGACCTGGCCGAGCTTGGTCGCCGTCTCGCCGTCTTGTTTCATGATGCCATCTTGCTTAAGGCCGTGGCGTGCCTGGAACTTCTCGATCCCTTTGAACAAGGGTTCATCGGGAAATTCCGTCATCCCATAGGAAGGCGTTTCGAATAGGCCGATCTTCTGCAGGGCTTTCTTGGTGCGAAGGGTGTCGTCCAGGTCCGCGTTGTAGTCGCGGCCTAGGGTGGCGTTCAGTTTGAAGGGGGAAATCACGTTCCGTCTCCTTGCGAAATGATGGGGCGCATTTCGACGGGACGAAGCGGTTTGCCTGACGCTGTTCGGAACGCGCGCGAATTCCGTGTCGGACGGCATGAATGCCGTTCGGACGGGGGTTCATTGCGGGTTTTCGCAAGCGTTGTCCGCTGGTTTGCGCCGATGCCTTAGGTTGTCCGAACAGTCAGAAAGGGTCGGGCCTGGGCGGCGCGGCGGCGGGCGCACCGGAAACCGAGCTGCGGGCAATATATGTTGATTGACCTATTATAGGATAAATTACCTATTACAAAAAGTCAATCAAGATAATCAGTTCCATCGGCAAAATCGGGCGTCGATCAAAGCCTTGCCTTAACAGGTTGCAAAGCGTACGTTTCCGCCGCGCTGCACCCGTAGCTCAGCTGGATAGAGCGCTGCCCTCCGAAGGCAGAGGTCGCACGTTCGAATCGTGCCGGGTGCGCCATTTTTCACCTGATTAAGATGGTTTGCTTGCTTTCGCCCGGTCCCGGCGGAAAGCCTTGGCGTTCTGTGATCTGAAACCGAATGGCCTTCGTACATAGGTTAAACAGTCACAGATAGAGGCGGTTTCTTGTCGCCGGATCAGACGTGCGCGCCCTTGTTTTATTCACTCTTGTTCTTTTGACCGCGATTGCTGTCCGCGAACCGGCGGCTTCCGGTCCCGGGGGGCTTGCGGGCTTGTCCGGGCCGGGCACCACGGCCGTCGCCGGGGACGAAATCCTGTTCGACGTGCGCCGCGAAGGAAAACATGTCGGTTTCCATCGCGTCCGATTCGATCGCGCCGCCGACGGATTGATCGTCAATACGGAGTTCCAGATCGAAATCTCGTTTCTCGGCTTGACCGTATATCGATATCGCTACGATTCCCGCGCCGTCTGGAAAGGCGGTGACCTTGACTATATTCGGGCGACCGTGAATGACGACGGGGCGACGTCCGAAGTCCAGGGGCGTCGGGTCGCCGACCGCTTCCTGATCCGGGCGGGGGATGACGCCTATGACACCGCCGCGCCGGTCTTTCCGACCAATCATTGGAACCCGGGCGTTCTCGGTCAGGGGCGCGTTCTGAATACGCTGACCGGCCGGATCAACGACGTTCGCATCGAGGCCCAAGGGCAAGAGCAGGTGGCGACGGAACAGGGTGACATTTCCGCAACGCGATATGCCTACACAGGCGATCTCGAGACCGAGGTCTGGTACGACGCGGACGGCCGGTGGGTGAAAATGCGGTTCAAGGGGCGCGACGGTTCCACCCTGGAATATGAATGCCGTCGATGCCTGGGCGGCGGTACGGCATCGTGATGAACGGCCGAGATCAAACGAAAGTCGCCTGGATCACGGGTGCGGGCAAAGGTATCGGCCGGGCCTTGGCCCTGCGCCTGGCGGAGGACGGCTGGACCGTCGCGGCCAGCGCGCGCACGGAAAAAGATCTCGTGTCCCTGGAACAGGCGGCGCCCGGCGGGCGCATCGTCGGGTTCCCGCTGGACATCACCGACGCCGGGCGCGCCGACGTCATGGTCGAGGTGATCGAAAACAGATTAGGTCCGCTGGACCTGGTCGTATTGAACGCCGGGACGCACAAGCCGACCCCGGCGGAGGGATTCTCGGCGACCGAGGCCCGCGGCGTGATCGAGACGAACCTGACCGGCACGGTCAATTGCCTGACACCGGTCATGGCGCGTTTCATGGACCGCGGCGCGGGCCAAATCGCCGTCGTCGCCTCGCTCGCCGGGTATCGGGGATTGCCGTCCGCGGCCGCCTACGGTGCGTCGAAGGCCGGGCTGATCAACATGTGCGAGGCGCTTCGCCCCGAACTGGCAGCCGCCGGCGTGGACTTGCGGCTGATCAATCCGGGTTTCGTGAAGACGCCGTTGACCGACCTCAACGATTTTCCCATGCCGTTCCTGATCGAGGTCGATGTCGCCGTCGATCGCATCGTCGCGGGTCTGGAGGGAGACGGATTTGAGATCGCATTCCCCCGGCGGTTCGCGGCCTTGATGAAAATCCTGCGCCTGTTGCCCGACCGCTTGTTCTTCACCGTCACGCGGCGCATGCTTCGCCAATGAACGCCGATTTGACCGACGCCGCAAACCGTTACCGCCGATTTCTGGAAACCCTGACGCCGGAGACGCTGGATCGTTTGCCCGACTACGTTGCGGAGGATGTTCGTTTCAAGGATCCGTTCAACGACGTGCGCGGCGCCGATGCGATGCAGCGGGTTTTCCGGCATATGTTCGAGAACGTCGGCGACATCCGTTTCGCCGTTCACCATATGGCGTTGGACGGCGGTACCTGTTTCATGGATTGGCGGTTCGAAGGCCGTCTCGGCGGACGGGACTGGTCGTTCGACGGCGCCAGCGTCATCACCCTGGATGCGGAGGGCAGGGTCGCCGCCCATATCGACCATTGGGATGCCGGGTCGGCGTTCTATGAACGCCTGCCCGTCATCGGTTGGCTGCTTGCGCGGATTCGTGGACGGCTAGCCATTCGCTGAGAACCTCGCCCGACATCTGCAGGTCTTTCTCCGGTTTCATGAAGGCGAGGGTAACGGAGCCGATCTCGATGCCGAACTTGCTGACCTTGGCCCGGTTCATCAACACGTTCGTCGGCTGCAGGAACATCCAATCGTCGAAATGGACCCGCAGGGTTCCGTCGCCGATTTTCAAATTCATGTCGTAGCGCCAGTTCAGGGCATTGCCGTAGGCTTCGCCGGTTGCCTTGCCGACCACGTCGTCGGCCTGGCCTTCGTACCGGTGGTCGCCCGTCTTGCGGATCGTCCAGACACGGCGGTCCGTCTCGCCATCGGCATAGTTGAACCGTTCATCCAGAACCAACGTTTCGCCGTCCCAGGTTCCGGTAATCTCAACCGTGAACTGGCGGCGCAGGGTGCCGAACCGGTCCTCGAATATGCCCCAGGCCCGGGTCGTGCCCTGGAAATATTCCTCGATCCGCAGTACCGGCGTTTGATCCTTGAAATCTATCGGTTTCATGTCGGTGCATCCGCTGATGATCAGGAGAGCCAGCAAAGCGGCGGTCAGACGTCCGGCCATGGTCGGGGCTCCCGGTTATGCATGGCGGTCCAGCCGGCGGCGGATTCCGCGTTGCCGCGCCGCCGTCAGGGGGAACCGCCACATGGTTCCAATTGCGATTGCTTTAATTACGACGGGAACGACCGCGTAGATCACCGTCAGGGCCCAAATTCCGGCCGGGTCCGGCGTGTCCGGGTCGAAGCCGAGCGCCGTCACCCCGGGCAGGGCCATGCCGACGGCGGCGGCCAGGGCGAATTTCGTGCTCATGCCCCAGAACGCGAATTGAAGGCCGGCATGATCCTCGCCCGACCGCACCCGGCCATAGTCGACCACGTCGGCCTGGATCGACGGCGGCAGGGCTAGGTCGGCCCCCAGCGCCGCCCCCGTCACCACGCAGACCACGGCAAAGGCGATGAACGCGCCCGGCGGCAGCATCGGCACGACGGCGAAGGCGAGGCAGGCCGCCGTCATGGCCAGGCACCAGACCCGATGCTTGTCCATGTGCCGGACGAAGCGCGGCCACAAGGGGATGGCCAGCACGGCCGCCAGGAAATAGATCAGAATGAACATCGCGCGATCATCTTCGCCCGCACCCAGGCCATGCTGCAGGTAGATCATGAACAATGCCGCCGGAATACCGTTGGCCAGGCCGTTGACGAACCAGGCAAAGAGCAACCGGAGGAAAGGCTTGTTGGCGGCCAGGCTGCGAAGGGCGACGCGCACCGACGCCCTGTCTTCGCCGTCGCGGCGAACGGGCGGCCGCGGCGGTTCCGGGACGACGCGAAGCAGGATCGGGATCAATGCAACGCCCCCCAGCAGCGCGACCCAAACGATCGCCGCCAGGGCGTCCCGTTCGCTTTGTCCGCGATCGACCAATGCGGCGGTCAGGACCGCCGCGCCGACGATCCCGGCCAGGCCCAAGCCTTCGCGCCAGGCGGTAATGCGTGATCGTTCCTGGTAATCGCCGGAAAGCTCCGCCCCCCAGGTCAGGTAGGGCACGGCGACCATGGTCCAGCCGCCGTAAAGAAGGACCGACCAGATCAGCAGATAGGAAACGCCGGCCCCATCGGGCGGCATCAGGACACGCCACAATCCCAGCCCGGCGACCACGGCGCCGACCGCGATCCACGGCTTGCGCCGGCATCCCGCAATTCGTGTTCGGTCGCTTAAGCTGCCGACCAAGGGATCGGTTACCGTGTCGAACAGGCGTGCCACCAACAAAGCCCAGCCGACAACGGCCAAGCCCAGGCCCAGTTCCAGGCCATAGAGTGCCGGAAGGTGAATATAGACCGGCACCGTCGGCAGCGAGACGACGGCGGCGGGCGCGGCATAGGCGAGAAGGACCGGCCGTGGGATCGTCCGGGCGGCGCCGTCGGTCATTCGCGTTCGATCACGAATTGGGCGACGTCGATCCGACCGGTGTCGAACCCGGCCTCGCAATATTTCAGGTAGTAATGCCACATCCGACGGAACCGTTCGTCGAAGCCCAGGCGTTCGATCTTGGGCCAGGCATCCAGGAAATCGGCATCCCATCGGCGCAGGGTCTCGGCATAGGACGGGCCGAAAAAGAACCGATCGGAAATCGTCAGGCCGGATCCGTTCACGGCCGCTTCGAAGGCTCTGGGCCCCGGCAGCATGCCGCCCGGGAAGATGTAGCGCTGGATGAAGTCCGGGGTGCGGCGATAGCTTTCGAAGGCGTCGTCGTCGATTGTGATGATCTGAAGACCGGCGCGCCCGCCGGGGGCCAAGCGGGCTTTCAGGGTGTCCAGGTAGACCGGCCAATAGGCTTCGCCGACCGCTTCGAACATTTCGATCGAAGCAATCTTGTCGAACGTGCCTTCGACCGCGCGGTAATCCTGTATCCGGATATCGACCCGGTCGTCGAGCCGCAGCCGCCGCATGCGGTCCCGGGCGTAGGCGGCCTGTTCCGTGGATAGGGTCAGGCAGGTCACCTGGCAGCCGAAATCTCGGGCGGCGATTTCCGCGAAGCCGCCCCAGCCGCATCCGATCTCAAGCACATGATCGCCCGGCTGCAGGTCGAGCACCCGCGCCAGGCGTTCGTACTTGCGGTACTGCGCGTCGGCCATGGGCTCGTCGAAGGTTTCGAACAATGCCGATGAATAGGACATGGTCCCGTCCAGCCATTGTTCGTAAAACGCATTGCCCAGGTCGTAATGGGCGGCGATGTTTCGGCGGCTGCCGCGCGGCGTATTGGCGTGCAGCGCATGACGTATCCGGTTCAACAGGCGGACCGGCCAGGGCCGATGGAACAGTTCCGTCATCGCATGATCGTTGCGCAGACCCAGGTCCAGCACCGCACCCAGGTCCGGGCTATCCCAATCTCCCGACATATATGCCTCGGCGACACCGATATCGCCGCCCAGGATCATCCGATTGACCAGACGCCAGTTGCGGATGCGGACGGTGGCCTCCGGCCCGGGGGTGTCTCCTTCGGCGGTGAACCGGGTGCCGTTCGGAAGCGTGACATGCAGACGCCCGACGCGCAGTTGCCCCAATGCCTGGTGCAGCATGCGTTCGCGGATGCCGGCACGCGCCCGGGGGGACGCGGGGTGCGTTGTCGGAATGGCGTCGGAAACGGATTTCAGGATGGTGTCGCTCATGTCTCGCTAGGGTCCGGTCTTGTCGGTGGTTTGGATGCTGAACTGCACGGGGTTGGCGGTCGGCGAATGACGAAAGACGGGCAGACCCTTCAGCCAGAGCTTGAGCGCTTCCCAATGGATGCCCGCGATCACCTTCAGGGTCAGCAGGGGAAACCGCATCAGGATGTGGCGCAGGCCGGCTTCGGAAAACGGCCGGCGGCTGCCCGCGAAGGAGGCGGCCAGCAACAGGCCCTCCGCATCTTCCTGGCGGATCGCGATACGGACGTCTTCGCTCGGCGGCACGATGCGGAAATGATAGGTCGTGTCCATGGCGATGAAGGGCGAGACGTATAGTTCCTTGTCGCAGGACTGGCGGATGACCGGCCGCGCCGCATCGTCGACCGGGATCACGTAGGTATGGCGTTCCTTATATGTGTTGCAGACCTCGTAAAGGATCGCCGAAAGGTCGCCCGACCGCCGGTAGCAGAAAAAAACGCTCAGCGGATTGAACGCGTAGCCGAAAATCCGGGGATAGCAAAGCAGGCGGATCGCCCCGCCGTCCGGCTCGATCCCGGCCTGGCGCAGCCGGCTTTCGACCCAGGGGCGCAGCGGCGTGCCGTCCGTCGGCCCGTGGTCACGGTCATAGAACGCGAGCGGCGCAAACCGGTTGTATCCGAACAGGCGCGATCGTTCCGCCAGGCCCGGCAATTCGTCCAGGTCCAGCAGCATGGACGCCACGGTATAGCGAAGCCGATGCACCCGCGGGCGCTTGCGCTGATGGACGACGTCGCCCTGATAGATGGCGGAGGTCAGGGTCGTCATTGCGCGGCGGCCCCGACGTTCGGGGCGATGGATATCCGCCCGTTTTCGTTCTCGACCTGCCAGGGGCGGCGCAATTGCCCCAGTTGTTCGGCGACGGCGAGACCCGATTGCAGGGCGTCTTCGTGAAAGCCGTAGCCGAAATAACTGCCGCAGTACCAGGTTCGGCGATATCCCTGCAGCGACCATAGGCGTTCCTGCGACCGCAGGGCGGCCGTGTCGAAAAACGGATGGGTGTAGGTGAAGTCGCGCAACAGGGTGCCGGGCGCCGGTTCGCGCACCGGGTTCAGGGTCACGAACAGGGGATGGGCGGGATCCAGACCTTGCAATTGGTTCATCCAATAGGTGACGCAAAGCGGGGCCGTATCCGCCCCGGCCCCCGCGTTCTTGGCGCCTGCGATGAAATTCCAGCTGGACCAGACCCGGCGGCGTTTCGGCATCAGGGTCGCGTCGGTATGCAGCACCGCGCGATTTTCCGTATAGGTCCAAGCGCCCAGAAGATCGGTTTCGATCACATCCCGGTCGCGCAGCATCTCGCGCGTTTCATCGGCATGGGCGGCCATGACGACATGATCGAAGGTCCGGCATTCGCCGTCGTTGGCGACGACCAGGACCTTGCCGGGGAAGCGCGTCACTTCCTTCACGCCGCCGTAGACGATGCGGTCGCGATACGGTTCGGTCAGGCGTTTGACGTATTCCCGGGATCCGCCGTCGACCGTGCGCCATTGCGGGCGGTCGACCAGGTTCAGCAATCCGTGGCTGACGAAAAAGCGGATGAAGGCGGCCGCCGGATAGGCGCGCATTTCCTCTGCCGTCGTCGACCAGATGGCGGCCCCCATCGGCAGCAGGTGGTCCTCGATGAAGGCGGCGCTGTATCCGTTGGCGGCGAGATAGTCGCCCAGGCTGATCTCCGCCGCGGCAATGTCGTCCAGGAACCTGGGGGCGTCCCGATAGAAGCGCAGCAGATCGCGCACCATCCGCCAGAACCGGGGGCGCAGGATATTGCGCCGCTGTCCCAGCAGGCCGTTCAGGTCCGTTCCCGCGTACTCCAGATTGCCGTTCCCCAGGGACGCGGCGAAGGACATGTCGCTGTCCTTGGTCCGCACACCCAGATGATCGAACAGGGCCGTCAGGTTCGGGTAGGTGCGTTCGTTATAGACGATGAACCCCGTGTCGACCGGGATGGGACCCGCCGCCGTCGGCGCGTCGACCGTATTGGAGTGGCCGCCGGGCCGGGGTTCTTTTTCATAAACCGTGACGTTATGCCCCTGGTTCAACAGCCAGGCCGCCGACATGCCGGCGATCCCGGTGCCGATCACGGCGATGTTCAATCGGTGGCCCCTTGGTGCCGGACTGTCGAACATGTTTCCCCCTTGGCCTCGACGCGCCCGTTTCAAAACGGGGCGTGATTGTTGCGCGGTCTATGTCTTTACGCTGCGCGGACGGGATCGGATCACCGGCGGATGAATTATTTCCGGCGGCGGTGATCCGGCCCGGGACACCCCCCCGTAGAAACCGCATGGATGGATATTTGGCCGTCGATCGTGCAGGCTTGTCGGACGAGGTGGACCGGCGGCGTTCTGCACGCCCTGCGGTCAGCGGCCAGTGGGGCTTCGCGCCGAAGCGAGACCGGGGAGAAGCATTGGACTCGATGGATCAATTGCTCGTCGCGGTGGCAACGACGCGGGACCGTGCGGCCTTTCGCGAGCTGTTCGATTACTTCGCGCCCCGGATCAAGTCGTTCCTCATGCGCCAGGGCCTGGATGCTCAGGCGGCCGAGGACGTGGTCCAGGAAGCCATGGTCCGCGTGTGGCAAAAAGCCCATCAGTACGATCCGGCCAAGGCGCGGGCCTCGACTTGGATGTTCACCATCGCCCGAAATCTGCGCGTCGATTTCCTGCGTAAGAGCAAGCGGCCGGAGCCGAATGCAGATGACCCGGCGCTCGTCCCCGATGCCCAGCCGGGTGGCTTTGCCCTGGCGGCCCAGGCGCAGGACGCGGCCCGCCTGAAGGCCGCGCTCGGCGATTTGCCGGATGAACAACGGGTGGTTTTGGAATTGTCGTTTTTCGAAGAAATGCCGCATCCCGAAATCGCCGAACACCTGGGGATTCCCCTGGGCACCGTGAAGTCCCGGATACGGTTGGCGTTGAAACGCGTCCGGTCCGAGCTTGGAGAAGACAAATGACCATCACCCATCACCCGAGCGAAGAATTGCTGTTGGATTACGCCGCTGGCGGTCTGTCCGAATCCTGGAGCCTGGCGATTGCGACTCATTTGGCGCTCTGCCCGGCGTGCCGGCGCGAGGTCGCCCGCTTGGAAGCGGTCGGGGGCGGGCTGGTCGACGGGGTCGAGCCGGCGGCCTGTTCCGACGGCATGTTCGACGCCGTGATGGCGCGTCTGTTTGACGACGATGACACGCCGTCGGCCGTCGCGTCGCCGCCTTCGGTCCCGCCCGCGGCGGCGCCGGTTCTGCCGGAACCGCTGCGCGGGTATATCGGCGCCGACCTGGACGGCATGGCGTGGCAGCGCCTCGGCCTTGGCGCGTATCAATATCTGATCGAAACGGACGACGGCGCGACGGCGCGGTTGCTGCGCATTCCGGCGGGCCGCCCGGTGCCCGAACATACCCATCAGGGCCAGGAATTGACGCTGGTGCTGCGCGGTGCGTTTTCCGACACCACCGGTCACTACGGTGCCGGCGATTTCCAGGAAGCGGACGAACACCTCGCCCATAAACCACATGCGGCGCCGGGCGAGGATTGCATCTGTTTGGCGATCACCGATGCGCCGCTGCGGTTTAAAAGCCTGGCCGCGCGGGTGGTGCAACCGTTCCTGGGGATTTGACCTCGGGTCCGCGATTCCGGCGGAGCGCCCTATTTTAGAGATGCCAAATCTATTTCCCGCTTGACAGGTGTACAACCGGCCCTGTCATATTCGTTAATTATAAAATGAATGCCGGGCTGTCGTCCGCGTCCCTCGCCGAGGGGCCGGCGGCGGGTAAAACCCGGTGGACTGGAGGAAAGGAAACATCCCTATGAAACGATTGATGATTGCGGCACTCGTCCTGGGCGCGGCCTTGGCGGCCTATCTGCCGGGCACGGCCCGCGCCGACGACGACAAGCTCGAGGTCAAGATCAACGGCCGCATGCCGACCGTTACCGTACCCACGGCGGACGGCCCGGTGAAGATCATGCGCAACCAGGATACCGCCAACACCATTCATCCCGATTACGCCAAGACGTCGCGCAAATGCCCGCCGTTCTGCGTTCAGCCGATGCAAGTGGCGCCCGGCGTGACCACCGTCGGCGAGGTCGAACTGCTGGAATTCGCCAAGGAGGGCGGCAAGCTGATCGATGGGCGGACCGAGAACTGGCACCTCAAGGGCACGATCCCCGGCGCCATCAACATGCCCTACAACCAGATGGCCGAACGGCTGGACGAAATCGGCTGCACCCGCGGCGCCGACAAGAAATGGGACTGCGCCAAGGCGGAAAAGGTCCTGTTGTTCTGCAACGGCCCCTGGTGCGGCCAGTCGCCGATGGCGATCAAGGCCATGCTCCGCGAAGGCTATCCGGCGGACAAGATCTTCTATTACCGGGGCGGCATGCAGGCCTGGCACATCCTGGGCCTGACCGTGGTCGAAGGCACCTTCTGACCCGACGTCGCGGACGGAAGGGGCCCCGTCGGACCCCACACGGTGGGGCCCCAGCCGTCACGACCGGTTCAAGGCGAACCGGATCGGAACCTTGACCGTTCCGGCGATGGGCTGTCCGCCGCGCGTGGCGGGCAGGAAGCGCCAGGCCCGTACGGCGCGGACGGCCGCCTGATCGAAGGCCGCGATGCCGGAAGACCGGCTGACCGAAATCTCCGACGGACGCCCCTTCGGCGTCACCCGAACCCGCAAAAGAACGAGCCCTTCACGGCCCCGACGCAATTCGCTGCGCGGATAGGCGGGGGCGGGATTGGCGAGGTAGTCAGGGAACGTTGCGGCTTTCTCGAACAGGCCTGTATCGGCGGGACCGACCGGGCCCGCTTTGCCGCCCGGCAAAGCCGCCGTTTGCGGTGTCGGCGCGGGCGCGGGTGCCGTCGGCGGTGAAGACGTCGGCGGACTGGCGGCCTTCTTTGTGTGCTGAGGTGCATTCCGTTCGGGCCGCGCCGGTGGTTGCACGGCGGCAAGACGCGGCTGCGGGGTTTCGATGACTTCGACCGCATCAACCGTCTCCACGGCCTCGACCTCCGGGACGGGCTCCGGAGCCACCGGGATTTCCGAAACCGGGGCCTCTGTGGGGGGCGGCATCTCGGCAATCGGCTCGGCCGCGACGGTTTCGATGCTTTCGACCGGTGCTTCGACCTCGATGGGCGCGGCCGGCGGCAATGGCTGGACTGCCGGATCCGGGACGATGGTTACGTAAAGCGGTTGTTCGCCGGGCGCCAGGCCGGGCAGGGGGACGGGCTCCGTCCCCCCGCCGCCGCCGCCCGCCAGAAACCAGGCGATGACGGCGGCGTGCAGGGCCACGGACCAGACACCGAACAAGGGCGCGGCCGGGGCCGGGCCGATGGCCCGGGGACGAAGATCGCCGAGGGTCTCAGAAAGTTGCATGCGCCCTCAGGAAGAATGACCGCCCCGGCTCGTTGACCTGCACCGTTTCCGGATCGAACGAGTTCGACCGGCTCAGGTGGTTGGCATAGGTCTTGTCGAGTAGGTTGGTGATGCCCAGCGAGATCGACACAGGCTCGAACGAATAAATCTCGCCGTAGAGATCGACCATCGCATAGGACGCGGTCTCGCCGACGTCGACGCCGCTGTTGTTGTTCGCTTCGATGTCGGCGCGCGATTGGCGAAGCGCCGCCCGCATGCGCAGGCCCATCATCCAATCCGCGGTCCGGCGTTCGACCGTAGCGGTCATCTCCAACGGCGGGATTTGCGCCAACGGCCGGTCGTCCTCGTTGTTCTGACCGTACGTGAACGCCGCCTGACCGCCGATCGTCCATCCGTCCAGGGGCTGGACCTTGCCGGAGACCTCGAAGCCGGTCAGCGTCGCATTGACGTTGCGGTAGATCGTCGCGCTGTCGCTCAGCAGCACGCCATCCTGGCCGCGCGCCAGATCGCGCAGGATGTAGTCCTGGACCCGGTCGTAATAGACCGAGCCGCCGACGGTCCATGTGCTGTGCGAGACTTCGGCGCCGATATCGATCTGGTGGTGTTTTTCCGGTGCGATGTCGGGGCGGCCGATCCAGCGGCTGGACGCCGTGGCGTTGTTCTGCGCCAGGCTGCGTTCCGATGCGTCGGCGGTCCGCACACTGCGCGACAAGCCGGCGAACAGGGTCACGTTCTCGTCCAGCGCCACTTCGTAGCGCAGCAGGCCGCCGAAATTGTTCTCGCGCCGGTCGTCGGCCCGGACGCCGTAATAGTTGGTGAACAACGTGTTCGCCGACTGTCCCGGCATGATCGCAACTCGGTCGGCCTTGTCGGCGGAAAAGGCGACGCGGTCGTACCGAAGGCCCGCGATCACATCGTGGCCCGGCATGACGGTGCGTTCGACCTCGGCGAACAGGCCCGTCTGCGACAGGCTGATCCCCGGCCAGGAATAGGACTGGATCAGCGATTCGTCGCCGTCGTTGACCCGTTCACGGGCCCCCATGAACCGCGTCGCATCGCGGCGGTTGATCTGCGTATCGCCCCCGACCTTGAACCGGAAGCCGGAAAAGTCACCCGACAACGCCAATTTCCCGCCGAAGGTATCCGAGCCCGAGTCGACCTTCATCACGTTCCCCGCGCGGGTGCGCAGGGTGTAGTTGTCCATGATGTGGTCGACGATCCCGGCGTAGGCCGAGGTTTCCAGCTTGTGCAGCGTCCCGCCCGGATCGAAATCGTGGTCGTAACTGCCGCGCAGCACGAAGGTTTCCGAATAGGGTGAATCCATGCCCGCCCCGGCGAACACGGCGTCGTCGATGCGGTCGTTCTGCAGACTGACGCGGATCAGGTCGTCGGGCGTCGGCGTCAGGCCCATTTCGACGCGCCCGCCGTGGCTGGAGAACGAGGACCGGACGGTTTTGTTCGACCCGTCGCGGTAATCCTGAGCGAATTCATAATTGCCTTCGGCCCGGACATAACCCCAATCGGTGCCGGCCGCGACGTCGCCGCCGGCGCTGCGCGACCAGGCGTTGGAATTAAGGCCCCCGTAAACCGACCCCTGATAGGGCTTGTCCCCGGTGAACACGGGCGTCTTGCGTTTGGCCTGGACCGTGCCGCCGGGGGCACCCGGCCCATTGGTGACCGAAGCATATCCCTTGTCGACGATCAGGCTGTCGATCCCGTCGGCGGAGAGGTAGGCCGTCGGCGGGTCCATCCGGTTGGGGCAGCCGCCATGGATGAAGGCGCCGTCGTCGATGATGTTGATGCGGGTCTGGGATTGGCCGCGGATGAACGGCTCGGTCCCGTGGCCGCCCATCCGGCCCATGCTGATGCCGGGCACCGATTGCAGCACGTCCGATGCGTCGGAGGCCGGGAACAGATTGTCGACCGCCGGTTCCAGAACAACACGGTTGGGCGGCTGTGCCTGACCATAGGCCCGGACTTCGGGCAAGGTCACGGTCGGCGCCGTTTCGGTTTCGCCGGTGGCGGCCTGGGCGATCTCGGCCGGGGCGTCGTCGGCGCGAACGATATCGGTTTGGGCGGCCATCACGGCCGCGGCGGCGGTGGCCGCCAAAAGGCAACCCCTCAAGGTAGGTTTGGGCATTAAGTCGTCTCCGCTTGGGAGCCCGCCGGCGGGCGGACCCGTGGTGTCATGCCGAACGGCGGCGGTGGACCCGCCCGGGAATACGGGCGGCACCACCGGCGATGCGGCGTGGGTCAGGTATTAAGCGGAGAGATGAGGCGGGCCGCGGGGCGGCAGGGTCCGGTAATCGGCGAGATCACCGGCCAGGATTTCGTCGGTCGGCCGCAGGGGGCGGACCGGCGTCCAATCGAGAGTCAACCAAACCCGATGGGTCAGGCCGTCCGGCGCGGGTGCCGCCGGATGCTTGCAGAGCACGCAGGTCGATCGCGCGCCGTTATGTTTGCTGTCCTGGTCCGGGTCTTCGCTGGCCGGGCGGCGCTGCGAACAGATACCGGCGCGCAGGTCTTCGAACAGGCTGGCTTCCTTGGCGTTGGCCGGGGCCGGGATCGCCAGCATGGCCAACAGAGGAACCAAATAGGAAAGAAGGATCAGGCCGCTGATCCCGGCGCGCAGCGTTTTCCCCCGGCCCTGGCGGGGCCGGTTCGCGGAAACGGGCTTCTGCGCGTAATTATACATTCGAAAATCGTATATCGATGTTGTTCGCAACTGCAACAGGCCGGTGTGAAATCCGGGCAAAAAACTTGTATTGCCGATGGGCGATGATCGTCAATCCGCCAACAGGTCGAAGGCGACGGAAACGCGCTCCACCGGCGCCCGGAACGGCACGGTCTGGTGATAGAGGTAGCTGGGGAACAGCAGCATCAACCCCTCGCGCGGGCGGATCAGGGTCGTCCGTGGCGGCTGCTTCGCGTGAAAGTCCAGGGGCGGGCGACCGAATTCGATCCAGCCTTCGTGGGCCGGATCGTCGTCGCGGACAAGCTCGGGTATTTCCGGGTAATAGACGCCGGACAGCCAGGCGGCGGGATGGATATGGGCGACCTGATGCCCCCGGTCCTCCATGACGACGCCCCAGACCGACAATCGAATGTCATCCGGCGCACGGTCGAGGGCCGCGCGGAACGGGTGGCCTTCTTCAAGGTTCGCGGCGGCCTCCCGATACTCCGCCGCCGCCGCGCGGATCGCCGCTTCCAATCCCGCCACCGGGCCTTTGTCGCCGATGGTCAATTCGCCGGAATGGCGGCCCTTGCGCGTGGCGTGGCTGGCCGGGGCATGGGCGAGGGACGGGTGCCGGCGCAGGTGTCCCGCCAAGGCGCGGTTGAACTCCGCGACGTCGGCGAAACCGTCCGGCGCCGCGATCTCAACCGGGCGCAATAGATTGTCGAAATCCAACAGCCGCGCCGCCCCCGCCTGATCGCCCGCTTCGTTCAGCGCGATGGCCTGAAACGCCAGGGCCGAGGTATTGCCCGGATGGGTCTCCAGGAACGCCGCCGTCTCGGCGGCGGCTTCGGCAGGGCGCCCCATCTCCAGCAACAGATCGCCCAGGTTGACCCGTGCCTTGTCGTAATCGGGGGCCAGGTCGACGGCCTTGCGCGCCGCCGCCAAGGCGTCGTCCAGCCGCCCCATTTCGCGCAAGGCATAGGCGATATTGACCTGCGCCCCCGCGTGGTCCGGTGCGGCCGCCATCACCGCGTCGTATTGCGGGATCGCCTCGGCCGGATGGTCGGTCTCCTGCAACAAGGTGCCCAGGTTGTAGCGCGCATCCGGATTGCCGGGATCGATCGCAAGGGCCTGTTCGTAGGCCGCACGGGCCTCCAGCGGCTTGCCCATTTCCTGCAGCACGGCGCCCCGGTTGGTCGCGGCCCCGGCATGGTCTGGGGCGTCGGCGAGGGTCCGGTCGTATTCGGCGACGGCTTGGGGCAGGCGGCCCAGCGCCTTCAGGATATTGGCCAGATGAAACCGGGCCTCGGCCTGCGCCGGGTCGGACGCCAACATTGTGCGGAAGGCATCCTCCGCTTCGGCGAACCGGCCGGAGACCTCGAACAGAACGCCCAGGTTGAACCGTGCCCCCGCACTCCCGGGATCGGCGGCCAGCACCGCCCGGTAGGCCGCTTCCGCTGCTGACAGGTCGCCCATGTCGGTCAGCACGTTGCCCCGGTTCATCAAGGCTTCGCCGTGCCCGGGATCAAAGGCCAAGGCGGTGTCGAACAGGCTCAGTGCCTCGGCCTTATCGTCCAGGTGAAAAGCGGCGATCCCGGCGACGTTCAAGGCGTCCACATCGTCCGCCGATGCGGCCAGCGCCTGACGGCCCAGGGTTCGGGCGCGCCGCCAATCGCCCTGTTCCAGCGCCGCACGGGCCCGGTCGACCAAATCGCGGGCGGCGTCGGCCTGACGGAACGCGTCGAGCGGCGAAGCCGACGCGGGTGCCCCGGGCCGGGGTTTCGGCGGCGGGGAGGCGGCGGGGGCGGCCTTCTTGCGTTTCTTCGATTGGGTGGGGCGGGCCTTTTTCTTCTGCTTCTTCATGGCTTGGCCTCCGGCGCGGGGGGCTCCGGGGCCGCCGCATCGGTTCCGCCGTTCTTGTCCTGTCCCCATTCGACGGACTTCAGGAAGCTTTGGAATTCGCGGCTCAGGCGGGTGCGGTCCTCGCCGTCCGCCGTCGCCCAGATGACCAGCCAGACCGCCACGGTGACATAGAACAGCACCGATCCGACGCGCCGGGCAAGGGGGCCGAAATTGGCCTCCGCCCATTTACGGAAGGCCGCGTCGGGCCCCGTGATCCGGCCCCGCAGCATCAGGCCCAGGACGATCACCAGGCCCATGACGATCAGGAACAGCCAGCCTTTCTCCATGTCCTCCCCCCGTTTTTCCTATGCGCCCAGCAGATGCAGGGAGACGCGCCGCCGATGGGGGCTGCGCCGGTGTTCGAACAGGTAAATGCCCTGCCAGGTCCCCAACTGCGTCCGCCCGCCCGAGACCGGGACGGAGAGTTGCACGTTGGTCAGGGCCGACCGGATATGGGCGGGCATGTCGTCGGGACCTTCGGCCGTATGGCGGTAAAGCGACGGGTCTTCCTTGACCAGCCGTTCGAAGAACGTCTGCAGGTCGCGCTGCACGTCCGGGTCGGCGTTTTCCTGAATGGTCAGGGAGGCGCTGGTATGGCGGCAGAACAGGGTCAGCAACCCGGCCTCCATGGCTTGGGTGCGAACCCAGCCTTCGACCTCGCCCGTGATCTCGTAAAGACCCGGGCCGCCGGTGGCCACGTTCAATTCATGCTGCGCCTGTCGCATGCCCGATGCTTAGCGCCTCGCCCCCGGTACGGCAAGGTTTAGAGCTTGCAGGGAATTGTGGGTGGCCGTTGCGGGCCGACTACCGAGGCTTGCCAAGCTGGATTTGTGCGGGTATTCAAGAACGGCAGGGAAAGAACATATGATGAACATGGAAATCGATCCGCGCCCGTCCTTCGATGAGACTGCCGCATCCGCCCGCCCGCAACTGACCGAGGGTGTGACCCGGGGCGTCGTGCGCCTGCTCTGGGGGCTGGGATTCAGCCCCATGGTCGAATTCAAACTGTCCAGCCGCCGCCGCATCGACGTCGCGGGTCTAGACGGCCAGGGCCGGTTCCTGTTCGTCGAGGTCAAATCCTCGCCCGAGGATTTCCGCGCCGACGGCAAATGGCACGAATACCCGGCCTTCTGCGATTGGTTCTATTTCGCCGTGCCGCCGGGCTTCCCCCACGACATCCTGCCCGAAGACGCGGGCCTGATCGTCGCCGACGGCCATGACGGGGCGGTTCTGCGCTCGGCCGACGAAACGCCGATGAACGGCAACCGGCGGCGCACCCAAACCCTCGCCTTCGCCCGCGCCGCCGCCGACCGCCTGGCGCGGGGCGGATGAGGCCCGATTTGCCACCAGGGATCGGCCCTCATGAAGGCCGCGAGTTGGAATTGATGCTGGCGGGGGTCAAGCCGCTCGCCAAGTTTGCCGATGTGGTAGGGGCGGAGGCACTCTGGCCGGAGGACGATTTTGCCCCCCATGTCGCTGCCGGCCGGATCGTCATGCGGGAGTACTTCAGCCGTTCCGCCGATGGCCGTCACGATATCCGCCATCTCTATTACGCTCTGCCCGGTGAAGTTTGGCGGATCGCCAAGGTTCATGCCCTGGACCTCAAGAGCTACGACGGCGGTTGGAACGACGAAGCCATCGCCGACAGCATGGAGACCGGGCGCCTGCTCGGCTATTCCGAGGACGAAGTCAGACGTTTCGCCGATTGGGTTCGCAAAGGTCGTTAACCCTCTTCCTTCTGGCCGCGTTCGCGGGCCAGCAGGGCGCGCTTGCGGTCGGTGCCCCAACGGTAGCCGGTCAGCGATCCGTTGGATCCGACGGCGCGATGGCAGGGAATGATCAGCGAGACCGGGTTGGTGGCGCAGGCCCGCCCCACGGCGCGGGCGGCGCCGGTCTTGCCGAGAGACTCCGCCAACTCGCCATAGGTCCGCGTCTCGCCCGGCGGGATCGCGGCCAGGGCCTTCCAGACCTGCCATTGAAAGGCCGTGGCGCGGACGTCAAGAGGCAGCGTGTCGGCGGCGCCCCGCCCGTCCAGATAGGTCAGCACGGCCTCCATCGTCGGTTTCAATCCGGCGTCGTCGCGGGCGATCTGGGCTTCCGGGAAATCGCGGCGGAGTTCGGCCTCCAATGACGCATCGTCGTCGGCCAGGGCCACCATGCAGAGCCCCTTGTCCGTCGCGGCGGCCAGCACCCGGCCCAAGGGACTGTCGGCGACGGCGAAGCGGATTGCCGCCCCGCGCCCGCCGGCGGCGTAGCTGGCGGGCGTCATGCCCAGCAGGGCCGCCGACTTTTCATAGACCCGCGACGGCGATCCGTAACCGGCGCCGTAAAGGGCGTCGGCCACGCCGCCGCCCGCCCGCAGGCCCAGGCGCAGGCGTTCGGCCTTGACCGCCTCGGCATATTGTTTGGGGCTGACGCCGACCATGGCCTGGAACATGCGTTGCAGATGGAAGGGGCTGTAGCCGGTGATCTCGCCGAGAACATCCAGCGAAGGCGCCGTCTCCGCCGCCTCTATCCGGCGGCAGGCTTCGGCGACGGCGGCCAGGCGCGGATCGACGATGCGCGCGTTGTCCGGCCGGCAGCGTTTGCAGGGCCGGAACCCGGCGGCCTCCGCCCCGGCGCCGTCGTCGAAGAATTTGACGTTCTGCCGTTTAGGCAGGCGCGAGGCGCAACCCGGTTTGCAATAGATGCCGGTCGTGGTCACGGCATAGACGAAATTGCCGCCGGGACGCCGTTCGGCGACCTGACGCCAACGGGCGTCGTCCGGGTTTTCGGTGCGGCTTAAATCGCCGTCGATGGGACGGGGCTGATCCATGAGGCAAGCCTACCCTGCGTGGGCTGACGCCGCCATCCGGTCCTTGTGCGGTAATTCCGGCCCGCGCTTAGGCGCCGTCCGCCCCGATCAGATGCAAGGCCCCGCCCTCATCGCGCAGCCATTTGCGGCAATCGTCCATATCGGCGATCAGGCCCTGGACCAAGGCCCAAAACCGGGGGCCGTGGTTGTGTTCGCGAAGATGCGCGACCTCATGCGCGACGACGTAATCCAGCACCCGCTCGGGGGCCAGGACCAGGCGCCAGGAGAACGAGAGATTTCCGTTGGCGGCGCAGGACCCCCAGCGGCTTTTGGTGTCGCGGACCGTGATCCGCCCGGGTTTCGCGTTCAGCGCGGCGGCGGCGGCTTCAACCCGGGGCTGGATACGCCGGCGGGCTTCCCGCCGGAGCCAGTCGCCCAGGCGCCGAGGCAGGTGTTCGGCCCGGCCGGTGACGTGGATTTCCGCGATGCCGCCCTCGCCCTGCGCGATCCAAACGCCGCCGCGCGCATCGGGGCGATGGCGGATGACGTGGGGCTGTCCGAGAAAGGGCATTTCCACGCCATCGGCGAAGACGACCAGCGGCGGCGCCGACGCCAGCCGGGCACGGACCCAAGCCGCCTGTTTTTCCGCGAAGGCAGCGGCTTCCGCGTCCGACACCCAGGTCGGGCGGGTCACCACGGCCTCGCCCGTCGCGGGGTCGGCGCGCAGGATCAATCGCTTTGCCCGCCGGTTGCGGCGGATGCGGAGCGGAATGCTATCCGGGCCCAGGGTGGTGAGGGTCGTGCCGCGGCCGTCGCCGTCCACCGAGGCTCCTTACGCCGCCTGCGGCAACCGCAGGCCGGCGCCGTCGTATTCCTGATACAGCTTTTGAGTTTGGGCGTCGTCCATGGCCAGGATCGGCGGGCGCATGTTGAACCAGGCGTCGTCGTTGTTGTGACGGGCGACCATGGCCTTCAGCGACGGCACCAGCGGATAGCCGGAAATGATCTTGCGCACGTTGGACAGTTTCTCGTGCCACTGTTCGACGTCGCCGTCGTCGCCGTTCTTGCGGTATTCGCTATAGACCGCCTGGGCCAGATCCGGGGCGATGTTGGAACAGGCCGTGATGCAACCCGCACCGCCTTCGCGCAGGACCGGCAGCATCAGGTCGTCGGCGCCGGAGAACACGCAGAAGCCGGGGAATTCGCGCGCCGCCGTCAGCATGTTTTCCAACACGTTCGACGAATCCTTCATGCCGATCACGGTGTTCGGGTATTCCTTGCGCAGCATGCCGATCAGGTTCATCGACAGCGGCACGTTGGACATCTGCGGGAAGTGATAGAGGCAGACCTTCAGCTTGTCGGAACCGATGCGCTGAATGACTTCGGAATAGGCCGCGAACAGGCCCTCGTCCGACTGGTTCTTGTAATAGAACGGCGGCAGCATCAGCACCGACCCGGCGCCGATTTCCAGCGCCTTCTTCGTCAGCTCGACCGTGTCGGGAATGGCGCAGCAGCCGGTGCCCGGCATCATGCCCTTGGTCGGCACGCCGTTCTCGGCCAGCTTGTCCAGGAGTTCCAGGCGCTCGGCGAGCGAGAAGGAATTGGCCTCGCCCGTGGTGCCCAGGATGCCCAGCCCGTCGCAACCGCTGGCCAGCAGCCACTTGCTATGGGCGGCCAGGCGGTCGTGATCGACGCTCAGGTCCTTGTTCTGCGGGGTCAGGACCGCGGCGTAGACGCCGGTCAGTTCCAGGTTCGATGCGCTCATGTCTTCCTCCTTCGATGCCGGGCCTTCGCGGGCTGCCGGCGGGATGGCGGCGGCTCTTGCTTACTTGGGCCAGCCCACCACGTGATTTTCCAGGTCGTCGGTGTCGCGTTCCGAATAGACGCGGTTGCGCACCGAGATACCCGCATAATGAACCGTTTCCGCGTCGCCGGAAACAAGGGGATGCCACCAATAAAGGTCCTGGCCTTCGGAAATCAAGCGGTAGGCGCAGGTCGATGGCAGCCAGCCCAGCTTTTTGACCATGCGCGGCGTCAGAATCTGGCATTCGGGAACGAAGCGTTTGCGGTCGGCGTAGTTGGAACAGCGGCAGGTTTCCGTGTCCAACAGGCGGCAGGCGACGTCGGTATAGAGAATCTCGCCCGTCGTTTCGTTCTCCAGCTTGTTCAGGCAGCACCGCCCGCAGCCGTCGCAAAGCGATTCCCATTCCTCGCGGCTCATCTCGCCCAGGCCCTTGGTCTTCCAAAAGGGCGGCGGGCCGGCGGGTTTCTTTTTCTTGAACAGGCTGAACATGGGTTTTCCGGCGGGTTGTTCTGGGCGCACAGCATACCGCCCTCAGGCGCCGCTGTCCTCCCGGTCGATCAGGTGAATGAACGATCCCATGACCGTTCCACGGACACGGCCCATGACGCCCATGTCTTCGCCCCGGGCGTTCGATGCCTGGAACAGGGGGGCGTCACGGTTGGGGCCCAGGTCTTCGGCGAGGATCGTCGCATAGTGGAATTCATGGCCGCGCAGGGCCGTGCCGGCGGCGCCCAGAGGGCTGTCGGCAATGAGCATCGCCCGGCGGTAGCCCAGGTGCAATTTACGTTCGGCGAACGAGGTGTCGACCGGCAGCAGCCCCGCCATGGCGTGGCGGACACCGTCAGCGTCGGTCAAGCTGCCACCCAGAACCATGTAGCCGCCGCATTCGCCGAACACGGGCTTGCCTGCGTCGGCGAAGCCGCGCAGGCCGCCCAGGAATCCGCGGCTCGCCGCGATCCTTCCGGCATGCAGTTCCGGATAGCCGCCCGGCAGATAGACCGCGTCCGCGTCGTCGGCGGGACCCTGGCCGTCCAGCGGCGAAAAGGGCGCGATCTCCGCCCCGGCCCGGCGCCAGCCGTCCAGGACATGGGGATAGACGAAGGAAAAGGCGGCGTCGCGGGCGACGGCGATCTTCCGGCCGAGCGGTGGGATGGCGGGTGTCGCCTCGGTCTTCGGAGCGGCCCTGCCGATCCGTGCGAGGTCGCGCAGGGCGTCCGTATCCAGGTGCGCCGCCACGGCGGCGGCGGCGGCGGAAATAAAGGCATCCAGGTCGCCGTGTTCCTGCGCCTGGACCAGGCCCAGGTGCCTTTCGGGCAGGAACAGGTCGTCCAATCGCGGCAGGCAGCCGAGCACGGGAATCTCCGGCAGGTCCGCCGCCATGGCGTCCCGAAGGATATCGGCGTGGCGGGCGCTGCCGGTCCGGTTGAAGATCACCCCGGCGACGGTCACGTCGGCCCGGTGGCGGGCGAAACCGGCAACCAGGGCGGCGGCGGAGGCGCCCTGGGCCTTGGCGTCGACGACCAGGATCACCGGCCATCCGGTGTCCCGCGCCGCATGGGCGGTCGATCCCTCGTCCAGATGGGCGCCGTCGAACAGGCCCATGACGCCTTCGCAGACGATCAATTCCGCGCCCTTCGCCGCATCCGCCAGGGATGCCGTGCGGGTTTCGGCCCGCATCGCCCAAAGGTCCAGATTGACGCAGGTCCGCCCGCCGGCGGCGGCGTGAAAGGCGGGGTCGATGTAATCGGGGCCGACCTTGGCCGAGGCGACGTTGATCCCCGCATCCCGGAAATGGCGCAGAAGGCCCAAGGTCACCAGGGTCTTGCCGCTGCCCGACGCCGGTGCGGCGATGACGATGCCGGGGGTGGCTGCGTCGGACGGGGGCGCCGGGGTCACCTGCGGGGCATCCTTACAACAGGGGGGCGATCTTGGCGGCCATGGTCTCGCCGTCGGTCGTGTTGGTGAAATGCGCGACGAACTTGCCGTCCGGCCCCATCAGGTAGATCACCGCCGAATGATCCATCAGGTAATCGTCCTTGTTGCCGGCCTCGCTCGGCACCTTGGCATAATAGACCCGGTAGGCCTTGGCGACCTGCTTGATCTGCTCCGGCGTGCCGGTCAGGCCAACGACCGAGGGATGGAAATGGGCAACGTAGTCCTTCAGGACCGCGGGTGTGTCGCGGTCGGGGTCGACCGTCACCAGGGTCGGCACGACCTGCTTCGCCTTGTCGCCCAGGATATCCATGGCCGCCGAAATCTGGGTCAGGGAGGTGGGGCAGACGTCGGGGCAATAGGTGTAGCCGAAGAAGATCAGCATGTACTTGCCCCGGAAATCGGCCTCGGTCACCTGTTTGCCGGTCTGGTCGGTCAGGGTGAAGGGACCGCCGATCTTGACCTCGGGCGACACGCCGGTGGCTTGCGTTCCGCCGCCGCCGCTACCCAAGCCGCCGGCGCGTTCGACGGCGACGGCGACCACGACGACCATGAGAATCACGACGGATGCGATGACGGCGGCCAGGCGCACCTTGCGCAGGCGGGAAACGGTGGAATTGGTTTTATCGGGCATGGCCTCGTCGCCGGTTGTTTCGCGTTGCGGGGGCAAGGTACGGACTTTGCCCGCCGGATCAACCCTTAGGACGCCCCCTCACGAAAAGGTGCGCCCGGGATCGCCCGCTTCTAGATCAGGAATGTGGCCGCAAATAGACCAGATAATAGGTCGCGGCGACGAACAGACCGCCGCCCACGATATTGCCCAACGTCACCGGCACCAGATTGGCGAGAAGTCCGCCGACCGTCAGCCCCGCCCCCGCGGGCAGCAGCCCGGCGACCGCGACATAGGCGTCGTTGCCCGCCGCCAGCATGCCGACGGGAATGAAATACATATTGGCGATGGAGTGCTCAAACCCCAGCGCCACGAAGGCGGAAATGGGAAACAGGATGGCGAGGATTTTGCCGACCACCGTATGGGCCGCGAAGCAGAGCCAGACCGCCAGGCAGACCAGCGTGTTGCACAATACGCCCCGGAAAAAGGCCGTCATGAAATCCAATTCGACCTTGGCCGTTGCGATCTTGATCGCCGTCGCGCCGACGGCGCCGGAACCCATGTCCATATAGCTGGAGGCATAGGCCAGCACGGCCATGCCGACCGCGCCGACGAAATTGCCCGCATAGGCCACGCCCCAGTTGCGCAGCACGCCCTTGGTCGCAATCTTGCCGTCGGCCCAGCCCATGACCAACAGGACGTTGCCGGTGAACAGTTCCGCCCCGCCGATGACGACCAGGATCAGCCCCAGGGAAAACACCGCCCCGCCCAATACCCGCGCCGGGCCCAGGCCCAGGCCATGGTTGGTCATGGCGACGGTATAGAACATGGCGCCGAAGGCGATAAAGGCACCGGCCAGAACCGCCAGGGCGAACAGCGGGACCAGCGGCAGCCCCGCCTTGGCGACGCCCGCCGTCTCGACCCGCCGCGCCATTTGCGCCGGGGTATAGGCGTCGATCACACCCAGGTCCGGTTTCGCCCCGGAATCGGGGCCGGGGGGCGTCGATTGGTCGGTCATGGTGGTCTCCTCCCGCGCTGGGTTTTTTTGAACGATCCGCGCACCATTCGTTTTTCCCCTTTGGGCCGGGTCCGGTCAATGCCGTAATCTCTCCCCCATGCCTGCACGCAAGCCGGACGGAAATCTGAAACGCGGTTGGACCACCGGCGCCTGCGCCACGGCGGCGACGGCGGCCGCCTATGAGGCAATGGTCACCGGCCGGTTCCCGGATGCCGTGACCATTACCCTGCCGCGCGGCGAGGAGCCGACCTTCGACCTCGCCCGCACGGATTTGGCGGGCGGTGCGGCGACGGCCGCCGTCATCAAGGACGCCGGGGACGATCCCGACGTGACCCATGGGGCCGAGGTCTCGGCGACCCTGCGCCCGGGTACGGCCGGGTCGGGCGTGACGTTTCATGCCGGGCCCGGCGTCGGCATGGTGACCAAGCCGGGCCTGCCGATCCCGCCGGGCGAGCCGGCGATCAACCCAGGCCCGCGCGGGATGATGACCGGCGCGATCCGGGACCTCGCCCGTAAATTCAACGGCCCACCCGATGTGGAAATCACCGTTGCGATCAAGGACGGCGAGACTTTGGCGCTGAAGACCATGAACGGCCGATTGGGGATCGTCGGCGGGTTGTCGGTTCTGGGGACGACGGGCGTTGTCATCCCCTATTCCTGTGCGTCCTGGATTCACGCCATTCATCGGGGCGTCGACGTTGCGCGGGCGGGCGGGATCCGCCATATCGCCGCCGCCACGGGATCGACCTCGGAGAAGGCGGTGAAGGACCTCTACGGTCTGCCCGACATGGCCTTGATCGACATGGGCGATTTCGCGGGCGGGCTGCTGAAATACCTGCGCCGTCAGCCCGTCGCGCAACTGACCCTGGCGGGCGGCTTCGGTAAGCTGGCCAAGCTTGCGCAGGGAAACCTGGACCTGCATTCCGCGCGCTCGTCCCTCGACATGGCAAGGCTCGCGCAGCTCGCCCCGGACGATCCGGCCCTGGCGGCGGGCATCGCCGCCGCTAACACCGGGATGGAGGCGTTGCAGCTTTCTCAGGCTGCCGGCGTGCCGCTTGCGGATCGGGTCGCCAAAGGGGCCCGCGAGGTCGCGCTCGCCGCCCTTGCGGGCGACGTCGCCGTCGAGGTGCTGGTTTTCGACCGGAAGGGCAATCTGGCCGGGCGCGCCGATGGCTGATCCGGTTTTGATTTTGGGCGGCACGGCGGATGCCCGGGCGCTTGCCGCCGCGATCCTGGATCGCTGGCCGGATCGCCGGGTGATTACCTCGCTCGCGGGGCGCACGGCGTCCCCCCTCAAGCCGTCGGGCGAGGTCGTCTCCGGCGGTTTCGGCGGGGCCGAAGGACTGGCCGATTTCTTGCGCGTAGAAGGCATCGGTGCCCTGATCGATGCCACCCATCCCTTTGCCGAGGTGATCTCGAATGCTGCGGTCGATGCTGCAGCATCCGCGGCCATTCCGCGCCTTCACATGACCCGCCCGCCATGGGTTTTTGCGCAAAATGATGCGGTGCAGCATGTGTGCAGCATAAATGCAGCAAAATCGGCGCTGAAGGCCGGCGCCCAGCGCATTTTTCTTGCCATCGGTCGTAAAGAAGTAAATGAATTCAGTGAGTTGGGGAATATCGCCGCCGGACGGTTCTTTTTGCTGCGCTTTATTGATCTGCCGCAAAATCCACCTGATTTCGCCGATTTCGAGGTCCTGCCGGGCCGTCCTGGCGGCTATGACGCGGAGCGCAGCATTTTGCAGCAATTCGCCATCGATACGGTGGTCGCGAAGAACGGCGGCAGCGATTTATCCCGCGCAAAAATCGATGCAGCATTGGATCTGGGGTTGCGGGTTATTTTGATCGATCCGCCGTCCCCGCCGCCCCCGCCTCATGCGGACAGCGTCGCGGCGGCCGTCGACTGGTTGGCCGGGCTCTAAAGAAAGACTGTTGGGTCAGCCTGCCGATTTCTTCGGGCGCAGCACGTGATGATGGGCCGCGGCATAAAGGGCGGAATCATTGAAATGGGTATCGCCCAGGACCCGTCCGACCAGGATCAGGGCGGTCCGGGTGAAACCGGCTTCCTTCACCTTGGCGCGGATATCGGCGAGCGTGCCGTGGACGAATTGCTCGTCCGGCCAGGTTGCCCGGTAGGCGACGACGACCGGGCAGTCTTCGCCGTAATGGGGGGTCAGTTCGCGGACGACCTTGGCCAGGTTGTTGACCGACAGGTGCACGGCCAAGGTGGCGCCGCTTTTGCCCAGGGTTTCCAGATCTTCGCCTTCCGGCATGTCCGAGGCCCGGACGGAGGTCCGGGTCAGGACGACGGTCTGGCTGACGTTGGGCAGGGTCAGTTCCTTGCCCAGCGCTGCCGCTGCGGCGGCGAAGGCCGGCACGCCCGGCGTGATGTCGTAGGGAATGCCGAGCGTGTCCAGGCGGCGCATCTGTTCGGCGATGGCACCGTAGATCGACGGATCGCCGGAATGAACGCGGGCGACATCGTGCCCGGCGGCATGTGCCGTCTCGATCTCGGCGATGATCTCGTCCAGGTTCATGGGGGCGGTGTCCAGGACGCGGGCACTCTCCTGCGCCTCGGCGACGATCTCGGTCGGCACCAGCGACCCGGCGTAGAGCACCACGGGGCAGGCCTGGATCAATTTCAGGCCGCGTACGGTGATCAGGTCGGGGGCGCCGGGCCCGGCGCCAATGAAATGAACGGTCATGTGCCCGTCTCCTTTTCTTTTTCTTTGGCCGCTTTCCCGGCATAGCCGCGCGGGGTGTAGACCCAACGGTTGACGCCCCGCGTCACGGCGCGGGTCTCGGACGAGCCGATCATCACCAAGGTCAGCATGTCGACTTGATCGGCCGTCAGGTCCTGCAATTCGATCACGGTAATGGTTTCGCCGTCCCGGCCCAGATTGCGGGCCAGGATCACGGGTGTGTTCGCCGGGCGATGGCCGAGCAGGATGTCCCGCGCCTTTTCCAACTGCCAGCGCCGCCGTTTTGAGACGGGGTTATAGAGCGACATGACGAAATCGCCTTGGGCGGCGGCGGTCAGGCGTTGCTCGATCACGTCCCAGGGCGTCAGCAGATCAGACAGGGAGACCGCGCAGAAATCGTGGCCCAGCGGCGCGCCAGCCCGCGCGGCGGCGGCCTGCAGGGCGCTGACCCCCGGCTCGACCGAAACGGCGACACGGTTCCAGCCCGCGTTGTCTTCGTGGTCGAGCAGTTCCATGACCAGGGTCGCCAGCGCATAAACGCCGGGATCGCCGGAACAGACCAGGGCGACCTGCTTGCCTTCCGCCGCAAGGTCCAAGGCCTTGCGCGCGCGCGCGGCTTCCTCGGACAAATCCGACGAATGCAGGCGCTTGCCCTCCGCGGCAGGCCCAAGGATATCGAGATAAAGGCCGTAGCCGACAAGATCGGTCGCTTCCGCCACCGCGCGGGAGACGGCGGGCGTCCGCCATAGCGGCGTGCCTGGCCCGGTGCCAACGACGGTCAGGCGCCCGCGTGCTCGGCCGACGGATGCGGCATCGACGTTACCGGGCGACCGGGCGACGGCACAGGTCGCGCGTTTCGATTTGACCTTGGCCACGATCAACTCGGCATCCGACCCGGCGGCGGCCAGGGCCGCCCCCTCGGCGACGCCGTGACAGCCGACCTCGGCAAAGACAACGTCGGACGGATTGGCGAGACGGGGGGTCTCCGCCTCCAGGGACGCTGCGTCGAAAAACCGCACGGGCAGGCCCAGGCGTTCGCCCAGGCCGTTGACGGCGGCTTCGTCCATCTTGACGTCGATCGAGGCGATACAGGCGACGGCGCCCGCCGCCAGATTGTTGTCGGCCAGGACCTGCGCGACCAGATCGCGGACCTCCGACGGATCGGCGTCCCGCTCGCACCCGACGCCGATGGTCAGCACGGGCGGATGCAGGACGAGGTCGTCGGTCTCGCCCGGGTCGCGGTCGGTCACGAGAATCCCCGGCCCGGCGCCGGCGTCGATGGGCAGGTCCGCCGCATGCAGCCAGGATGCGTCCCCGGCCTCAACCTCCAGGCGCACCGGCTCGCCGGCCAGCAGCGCCGCCGCGACGGCGAGCGATTTTTTGCGGTTGGCGACGGTCCAGCCTTCGGGCGGGTCGTCCACGCCGATGCCATGGCGCAGATCGCCCGTGGTCGTCACGGCGGCGGCGATGCCCAGTTCGCGGGCGATCTCGCGGGCCATCACATTGGCCCCGGAGTGTCCGCCCAACAGCGGCACGACGGCGCTGGCGTCCTCGGCGACGGCGATGACCGGCGGCTCGGCCACCTTGTCGGCCAGATGCGGGGCCAGGGCCCGGATCAGAATACCCGAGGCGAAGACCCCGATGACCGGGTGCCCAGCCAGGAACAGGCGCGCCGCATGGGCCGTGGTCTCGTCGAAGAAATCGTCGGCCTGGGTCACGCGTCCGACCCGGCCATGGACCAGGGCACCGGGCAGGGCGGCCTGCAGGCGCCGGGCAAGATCGGCGCCCGGTTCCGTGACGGCCAGGATCACCGGCGGCTGCGTAGCTGGGGCGGTCATGCCTGTTCTCCGAAGGTTTCGACGTCTTCCGGCGAGCGCACCAGGATCATCGAGAAATAGGGCGCGGTGTCGGGGGCCTCGGCGAGCGGCAGAACGACTTGTTCGTCCATGGTCGCCCGTTCGACATACTGCGCGCGGTCGAGCCTTCCCAGCTTTTCAATGACGGCGCGGACCTTCGGCAGGTGACGGCCGACCTTCATGATCGCGGCGGCTTCGGAATTCAAAAGACGGGCCTCCAAATCGGCCTCGTCCAACGGGCCGGGAATGACGGTCAGCACCTGATTGCGGGACACCAGGGGTGCGCCCGCCACGGCGGCGCAAGCGGCCAGGGACGAGACGCCGGGCACGACCTGTGTCGGATGATCCCCGGCCAGGCGCAGGAACAGATACATGAACGAGCCGTAGAGGAAGGGATCGCCCTCGCACAAAATCGCAACGTCATTCCCAGCGGACAGGTGGGCCGCGATCTCTTTGGCGTAGTCGTCATAGACGTCGTTGGCCGGAAATTTACCCGGCACCATCGGCGTGACGATGGCGATCTCGGTCTTGCCCGCCGGGATATGCGGGGCCGCGATGGCGCGGGCCAGGCTTTCCATGCCTTCCGCCGCCGGATAGGCGACGACGGCGGCGGCGGCAATGACCTTGACCGCCTTCAGGGTCAGCAGGTCCGGGTCGCCCGGACCGACGCCGACGCCGTAGAGGGTCCCGCTCATGATCGCGTCGCCCCCGGCTTGGTCCAGGTCCATTGCAGGACCTCCATCAACGGGCGCATGGCCGTCATCTCGCCGACGGAGCCGGATCGCGCGACGGCGATACGCACGAGGTCGCCGCCATGTTCTTTTTGATGCCGCATCAGGATTTGCTGTGCCTCCAGGGTGACCGCATTGGCGACCAGGCGGCCACCGGGCTTGAGTGCGTCCAGGCCGGCCTCGATCACGCCCGGGCGGGACAGGCCGCCGCCGACGAAAACGGCGTCGGGGGCCGCTCCGGCTTCGGCCAGGCAATCCGGCGCGTCGCCCTTCAACAGGATTAACTGTGGGACGCCCAGGCTCGATGCATTGGCCTCGATATCTTCGTGCCGGTCGGGTGCGCGTTCGATGGCGACGGCGCGCGCGCCCGGCGCGGCCCGCAGCCATTCGATGGCGACGGCGCCCGACCCGGCGCCGATGTCCCAAAGAAGCTGTCCCGGCATCGGGGCGAGCCGCGCCAGGGTCGCGGCGCGGACCTCGCGTTTGGTGATCTTGCCGTCGTGGCGGAAGGCGTCTTCCGGCAGGCCCGGCGTTTCCGGCCAGACCTTGGCGTCGGGCTTGGCCCAAAGGTGCAGGGCGATGACGTTCAAATCCTTCACCCTATGGCCTTCCCATTCCTCGGCCATGGTGTCGTAACGGCCTTCGTCGGTCCCGCCCATGTGTTCGATCACGGTCATGGCGCTGTCGCCGAAGCCGCGTTCGGTCAGCAGGGCCGCCGCCTGGGCCGGGGTCTCGCCGTTGCGCGCCAGGATCAGCAGCTTCAGGCCCGGCAGCAGATGGCGGTTCAACACCTCGATGGGGAAGGCGTGGCAACTGACCGTGCGCACCATGCCGTCGTTGAGCGACCATCCCATGCGGGCGGCCAGCATGGCGAAGGCACCGGCGGTCGGCACGATCTCGGTCGCGTCGATGCCGAACCGTTCGACCAGCCGCTTGCCGATGCCGTAGTTCAGCGGGTCGCCCGTGGCCAGGACGCAGACGGCCTTGCCTTCCTGTTCCGCAACGGCGGCGATGCCGGCGTCCAGCCCTTGTGACCAGTTGAGACGCAGCCGACCGTCTTCCGGCACCATCGCGAGATGCCGTTCGCCGCCGACCAGAACCTCCGCCCGGTCGACCAGGGCGCGGGCCCGCTCGCCCAGCCCCGCCAGGCCGTCTTCGCCGATGCCGACGATGGAAAGCCATCTATCCATTGTTCTGCTCCGGATTGGGGCAAAGGGCGTTGACCGCGGCGGCGGCCAGGGCGCTGCCGCCACGTCGGCCCGTCAGGGTCGCGAAGGGAATATCCCCCGCATGATCGATCAACGCCTGTTTCGATTCCGCCGCGCCGATGAAGCCGACGGGAAAGCCCAGGATCGCGGCGGGCTTGTCGGCGCCATCGGCCAGCAATTCCAGCAGTCGGAAAAGGGCCGTCGGCGCGTTGCCGACGGCGACCACGGCGCCCTTGAGATGGGGTTTCCAATCGTCGACGGCGGCGGCGGAACGGGTCGTGCCCAATTCCCGCGCGCGGGCCGGGACGTCCGCTCCGTTCAGGGTGCAGATGATCTCATTTCCGGCGGGCAGGCGTTTGACGATGATGCCGCGCGCGACCATTTCCGCATCGACCAGGATGGGTGCCCCCGCCGCCAGGGCCGCCTGGCCCGTCGCGGCGGGATCGCCCAATACGACGAGGTCCGCCGCGATTTCCGGCATGCCGCAGGCATGGATCAGGCGGACGGCGAGGGCCCGCTCGGCGCCTTGAAAGCGCGCGAGGTCCGCCTCCGCTTCGATGGCGGCGAAGGAACGGCGATAGATTTCCGCCGGATCGCGGACGTAATCGAACATGCGGGCCCCCGGACGCTCAGGTCTCGGAGTCGTGGTCGTGATCGTGGCTATGGCCGTGCCCGTGGCCGTGGCTATGCCCATGGGAATGGCCGTGGGAATGACCATGCGAATGACCATGCGAATGGCCGTGATGGTGATGGCCGTGCTTGCCGTGATAGACGCCGTGGTCCTCGGCGCCGTGGCCGTCCGTGCCGACGCCGACCACATGGTGGTGGTGGCCGACCTGAGGCGCGCCGACCTCGTCTTCATACCCGATGATCTGCTCCCGGTATTTGCACAGCAGGCAGTTCATCTTGTTGTCGCCGACCAGCACTTCCTCGACCCGGTCCGCGAAGCAATCGATCAGGTCTTCTTGATCGTTGAGGTAGCTCGCCTTGACCATCTGAATCTCCGGGTGCGCTTCGCCGCATTCGTCGGCCCAGCGATAGATGCGGTTGACCAGGATGCCGGTGAACAGGAAATAGGGGAACACGATGATCCGCTTGTAGCCGAGCTTGACCGCCTTCTTCAGGCCCTCGTCGACCAAGGGATAGGCGACGCCGGAATAGCTCACCTCGGCCCAGCCGAAATCCATGCCTTCCCACAACATGCGGGCGACCTTGTTGACGTTGGAATTGGCGTCCGAATCGTTGGTGCCGCGACCGACGACCATCAACAAAGTGTCCTCGCGGGCAATCTCGCCCTGGTCGGCATTGGCCGCGGCTTCGGCTTCCTCGATGCGGATCTGGGCCGCGCGCAGCAGTTTGGAATCGATCGCCAGTTCGCGGCCGAACTTCACGTCCAATTCGGGGTGCTGATGGGCGAAGCTGTTGATCTCGCTGGGCAGGTCGTTCTTCACATGGCCCGCCGCGAACAGCATGCCGGGCACGCAGATGATCCGGTTGACGCCCCGTTCCTTCAGCTTGTCCAGGCCCGTGCGGATCACGGGCGTGGCGAATTCAAGGAATCCGCTCTCCACTTCGTAGTCGGGGAATCGCTTGGCCAGATGGCCCGCGAGGGAGCCGAATTCCTCCACGGCCCCCTGGTCGCGGCTACCGTGGCCGCAGATCATGATACCGGTTTTTTCCGTCATATTCGCTTGGTCCTTGCCTTCGAGCGGCCGCCGGCGCCATTGCCGACGGCGGGTTGCCCCCGCAACGCCTGGTCATTGCCTCCGGGCGGACGGGATGATCCCGCCGCGAGGGTGGGCCGACTATACAGATTTCCGGTTAGGGGAAAAGGCTGACGCCACGTAAAGGCGGCCTCAATTCGGATCAGGTGGCCGGCAAAGGCCCATTTGCCGTCTCGCCGTCCGTTTCGCCAAGGTCGATGTCCGCCGCCGGGTCTTCTTCAGGCTCGGGTTCGGGTTCCGGCGCCGGTTGGGGGACGCCGGCGCGGCGTTCCAGATCCTGGGCGTCTTCCTCGCGGCCGAGGGCGCGCAGCGCCGCCGCCAGGTTGACCAGTGCGCGGGCGAGCGAGGCATCTCCCGGCATCAGATGCTTTTCCTTGATCGCGACGGCGCGGCGGAACAGCGGCACCGCCGCCTGGGTCTTGCCTGCCCGGCGGTAGCTGAGCGCCAGATTGTTCAGCACCGCCGCGACGTTCAGATGGTCGTCGCCCCAGGCTTTCTCGTCGGCGGCGAGGGCGCGTTGATAATGGGCCTCCGCCGATTTGCGGTCGCCGGTCAGGTCGCAGGCAAGCCCCAGATTGTTGAGCACCCCGCCCAGGTCCGGGTGATCTTCGCCCCCGGCGTCTTCCAGGGCGGCCAGGGCATCGGTGAAATATTTGCGGGCGGTTCGGTAATCGGCCCGGCCGTGGGCCAGGGCGCCCAGCTTGCCGAAGCATTCGACCTTCAATTCCGTGTCTTCTGCCGGCGTCGCCTCGGCGGCCAGGGCGTAAAGGGTCGCGGCTTCCTCCAAGTCATCGCGCGCGGCCATCAGGTCGCCCGCGACCAGGCGGGACAGCGCCGCCGCCCGGCCATGCACGCCGGCGGTCCAATCGTGCTTGCGGCCGGTCGCGTCCTCTTCGTCGGCGGCGCGGATCAGAAGGTCGGTGCCTTGCGACAAATCGCCCGATGCGATCGCGCCGCGCGCATCGCGCAGAAGCTGTGCCGTCGACGCCGAACCGGCGCTGACCGTCGCCAGACGGGCGCGCAGATCGTCCAGTTCACCGGCGAAGGTGCGCAACCGTCCGTCCCGCCCGCCGCCGTCCAGGCCCCGGTCGGCGAGAATTTCCGCCAGACCCTGAATTTCGGGCGTATCGGGCAGGGGGTCAGGCTCCATTGGTTGGGGCGCCGCCGCCCCTGGGGTGGGGGCGTCGGCTTGGGGCATGGCGATGGCGGCGTTATGCGTTTCGACGGGGTGCGGGGCCGCCGCATCGCCGTTGGGGGCCCGCAGGAACGGATCGGGCCGGTCCAGGCGGTCGCCGCCGCGAAGGCGCCGGCCGCCGAAAATCAGCACGGCGAGCAGGGCCAGCGCCCCCGCCCCGGCGGCGGCCAGGGCCCAGGTCGGCATGGTCGCGGTGGCTTCGACCAACGGCACCCAATAGTCGGCCGTGGCGTCCAGCAGCCCGTCGCGAATCAGCGCAAGGTCCGACAGAAGTTGTTCCATGACGGGAAAAAGTACCCGTCCGGGCCGTTTTTGCACAGGACAATGGCCCAATCGCCCGTCCGGCGGGCGGCGATCAGGTCTGTCTGCCTAGGGAAAGATGGTTTTGGATAGGCGCGGATCGCCGCCGATTCGCGATCAGCCGCGGGGCTCGAACGCCGAATACTGGAACGGCAAGGCACCGATGCGGATCAGGCCTTGGCGGCGTTCGCGTTCGTCTTCGTCATCGATGTTGCGCTGAACGAAGGTCTCGACGGTGTCGGCCAGGCCGTGCAGGTCCAGCAGGCTTTGGATCAGATCGCGCTGGCGCAGGGCCGGATGGGGGCGGCCGGTCGCTTCGACCTCGGCCAGCGGCACGGCGCGCCCGTCCAGCGCGAAGGCCCCGATGGTGGTGACATAGGCCCCGGCGCGGTCGATGGCGGGGCCGTATTCGGCGTCGACGTTCAGGTTCGACAGGTCGCCGTATACGTAATTTCCGCGCGTGGTTTCCGTGGTGTGCATATGGGCGAGCTGGGTATCCGTCAGCCAGTTGACGAACAACGTCACCATCGTGCCGGGGGAGGGGTGCAACGTCGCCGGGACCGATCCGTAGCCCGCGAAATGGGCGCAATAGACCGTATCGAAATCGGCCAGGCGGATGCGCACGACGGGGACGGGGCCGTCCTCGGCCAGGGCGAATTTCCAGGCCAGCGCCGACGGCGACTGGTTCGAGCCGCAGGCGATCACCGGCGTGCGGTTCTCAAGCCCTTCGGCAAGGTCTTCGAGATGCTGGTCGCTTTCCACCGGCGTCACGTCGCCCGCGTGGATCACGTAGGACCGGTTGGGCACGTCATAGGGATAGGCCAGCGCCCGGGAAACGGACCGGGGGCGGCGCGGGCGGGTCGGCGGTGCGATCGGGGTCGAGGGCGGATTATTCAAGGTATTGGGAAATATCTACGTCGTCGATCTGATAGGGCTCGAGGAAGCGGTCGGCATATTCCTTGAAGACGCCGGAGGTCAGGAACAGCTTGAACAGCTCGCCGTCGATATGGGCGTCCTTCTTCATGAAGGACATGATCTTGATGCTGGCCGACAGTTTCTTCGGGTCCTTATAGGGCCGGTCGGCGGCGGTCAGGGCCTCGAAGATATCGGCGATCGCCATGATGCGCGCCGGGACCGACATTTCGTCCTCGGTCAGTTGCCGGGGATAGCCGGTGCCGTCCATTTTCTCGTGGTGGCCGCCCGCGTATTCGGGCACCCGCTTCAGGTGCTTCGGAAACGGCAATTGTTCCAGCATGATGATGGTCTGCACGATGTGGTCGTTGATCTTGAACCGCTCTTCCTCGGTCAGCGTGCCGCGGGCGATGCACAGGTTGTATATCTCGCCGAAGTTATATTTGTGCTCGGGGATGTGCAGCTTGAAGCCGAAGGGATTGTCCGGCTGGGCCGCCGGTTCCAGCGCGTCGCGATAGACGACGTGGTCCTCGCGGTCTTCCAGCAGGTCTTCCTGGCAAGGCACGGGCTTGGGCGGCGTGCGGTCCTTGCGCTTGCGTTCATCGAACGACAGACCCAGGCGGTCGTCGAGCGTCCGCGTCCATTGCATCTTGCCGATCTCGCGCACGCGGTCCTGGTCCTCGGGCGCCATGAATTCGTCGCCGACGTTGGCTTTGGCGATGAATTCGTAATCGTCGTCCAGCTTGGCGATGGTTTCGTCGTATTTGGTCTTTAATTCGTCGGGGTCGCCCGTGCCTTCGGCCAGCGCCTTGTAATATTCGACCTCGGCCTCGCGCTTCATCACTTCGAAGCGCATGCGCACCTCGTGGATGCGGTTGTAGATGGTCTCCAGCTTGACCGCCTTGTCGACCACGTATTCCGGCGTCGTGACCTTGCCGCAATCGTGCAGCCACGCCCCGATGTGCAGTTCGTACCACTGCTCTTCGGTCAGGCTGAAATCCTTGAACGGGCCGTCGGTTTCCTCGCAGGCCGCCTTGGCCAGCATCTTGGTCAGTTCGGGCACGCGTTGGCAGTGGCCGCCGGTATAGGGCGACTTGGCGTCGATCGCGGAGGCGATCAATTCGATAAAGCTCTCCAGCAGCTTGCGCTGGCTTTCCAGAAGCTGCTGATTGTCCAGCGCCACGGCGGCCTGGGAGGCCAGGGCCTCGACCAGGGGTTGGATGTCGCTGGAGAATTCGGTGACCTCGCCCGCTCCGTCCATCGCATTCAACAATTGGATAACGCCGATGATCTCGTCCTGGCTGTTTTTCAACGGCACGGTCAGGAAGGATTTGGACCGGTAGCCGGTGCCTTCGTCGAACTTCTTGGTGCCGGAGAAATCGAAATTCTCGGCCTCGTAGGCGTCCTTGATGTTGATCGACTGGCCGGTCAACGCACAGTAGCTGGCGATGTTCTTTTCGTTGGGGGCTTTGGTTTCCGGGTCGAACATGCGGATCGGCGGGAAGGTGATGTCCTTGCCCGTAGTGCCGCCCAACGCGATGTTCAGGGAATCGGTGCGCATGATCTCGAACTTCAGCGCGTCCTCTTCCGTCTTGATGTAGAGCGTCCCGCCGTCGGCCTTGGTCAGGTCCTTGGCCTCCAGCAGGATCTTTTCCATCAAACGGTTGATGTCGCGCTCCGCCGACAGGGCGATGCCGACGTCGATCAGCCGCTGAAAATTATTCAGCGCCGCATTGTTCTGCGCAGGGGGTGCGTCACCGGGCATATCGTTCAATTGAAACCGTTGCTTCCCGCCATGTCGTCGCGCCGTTCCGACCTCCCCAGCCGGAAAACCGCCGAATCCTAGACCGCCGATGTTTTATAGGATGTTAATGTCCCGAATCGGCGGAGAAAGGGTATCCGTGTTTGCCCTTTATGACAACTGACCGCCGTCACATCACTGATCCGGCCCGGGCGCGGCATTTTCGCCTTTTGCCTAATGGATTCAAGCGGTAACGTCGGGCCTCATCGGCCGGGACAGAACCGGGGCCTTAAGGATCCACATATGGCATATGCCTCGCTCAGGGATTTCATCTTCAACCGCCTGGAACCGGCGGGCCGATTGGTGCGCGTTTCCGCGCCCGTGACGCCGGAATTGGAGATGACGGAAATTCAGACCCGCCTGATCGCCGAGGGCGGCCCGGCGGTGCTGTTCGAAAACCCTGTGCACGCGGACGGCACGCCCTATGACATGCCGGTGCTGGTCAATCTGTTCGGTACGGTGGAACGCGTGGCCTGGGGCATGGGGCGCGAGCCGGAAGAATTGCGCGAGGTCGGTGAAACGCTCGCCTTCCTGCGCCAGCCGGAACCGCCGGAAGGCCTCAAGGACGCCATGGAGATGCTGCCGCTTCTCAAGACGATGGTCGCCATGAAGCCGAAGACCGTGAAATCCGCACCCTGCCAGGACGTGGTGCTGCAAGGCGACGATATCGATTTGGCGGCCCTGCCGATCCAGACCTGCTGGCCAGGCGAACCGGCGCCCCTGATCACCTGGCCCCTGGTCGTCACGCAGGGGCCCGAGGCCGGGAAGAAAGGCGGCGACAAGCGCGATGCCTTCAACCTGGGCATCTACCGTATGCAGGTGACCGGCAAGGACACGACCCTGATGCGCTGGCTCAAGCACCGGGGCGGGGCGCAGCACCACGCCCGGTGGAAGGAAACCCGGCCCGAGCCGCTGCCCGCCGCCGCCGTCATCGGCGCCGATCCGGGGACCATCCTGGCCGCCGTCACGCCGGTGCCGGATACCTTGTCGGAATATCAGTTCGCCGGGATGCTGCGCGGCAAGCGGGTCGAGCTGGTCGATTGCAAGACGATCCCCCTGAAGGTCCCGGCCGAGGCCGAAATCGTCATCGAAGGCCACGTCTCGCTGGAAGATTACGGCGACGAAGGTCCCTACGGCGACCACACGGGCTATTACAATTCGGTCGAACCGTTCCCCGTGTTCAAGGTCTCGGCGATCACCATGCGCAAAGACCCGATCTATCTCTCGACCTACACGGGCCGGCCGCCGGACGAGCCCGCGGTCCTGGGCGAGGCGTTGAACGATGTTTTCGTGCCGTTGTTCCGCCAGCAGTTCCCGGAAGTCGTCGATTTCTGGCTGCCGCCCGAGGCCTGTTCCTACCGGGTCGCCGTGGTCTCCATGAAGAAGGCTTATGCCGGGCATGCCAAGCGGATCATGATGGGTGTGTGGTCGTATCTGCGCCAGTTCACCTATACGAAGTTCGTCATCGTGGTCGACGCCGATATCGACGCGCGGGATTGGAACGACGTGATTTGGGCCGTGTCGACCAATGTCGATCCGGCCCGCGACGTGACGATGGTGGAAAACACACCCATCGATTACCTGGATTTCGCCTCGCCCGAACCGGGGCTCGGCAGCAAGATGGGCATCGATGCGACGACCAAGATGGGCGCCGAGACCCACCGCGAATGGGGCCGCAAGATTCGCATGTCAGACGACGTGATCGAGGAAGTCACCCGCAAATGGGCCGACTACGGCCTGCCGGGCAGCGGCAAGCCGATCTGGAAATAATCGTTATCAGACCGAAATGGCCGGACGGCCACGGGTTCAGCAGTTGTCCGTATAGCTGAAATACATATCCCGGGTGTCCTGAAACACCGGCCCCTTGGGCAGGGCTTGGCCGTCCAGGCTGACGCAGGGGATGACCTTGGAATAGTTGCCGGTGGCGAACAATTCGTCGGCTTCGGTCAGTTCTTCATAGGAAATCGTCCGTTCGACGACCTCGACCCCGGCCTCGTTCAGCAGCTGGATAACCCGCTGGCGGGTGATGCCGTTCAGGAACGTGCCGTTGATTTCCGGCGTATGAACGACGCCGTCCTTGACCATGAACAGATTGGCCGACGAGAACTCGGCGACGTTGCCGTCCGGGTCCAGCATCACGCCGGTGTCGAAGCCGCGTTGGTTGGCGTCGGCGACGGCACGCGAAACGTTGGGATACAGGCAGGCGGCCTTGGCCTCCGTCGGCGCCATGTCGGCGGCGGGCCGGCGGAAGGGCGACAGGCAAGCCTTGAAGCCGTTCGGTTCCGGGAGCGGCGATTCTTCGACGGTCAGCACGAGATGGGTCGATTCCGGGTCCGGAACGACAAAGCCCCCCGAAGCGTAAAACAGGGGGCAGAGATAGAGCTGAGCATCGTCGGGAAACTGTTGAATGCCTTCGTGGCAAATATCGACCATTTCTTCCGTCGTGACCTTGGACTGCATGCCCATGATTTCGCAGGACCGGATGGCGCGGGCGCAATGGGCTTCCAGATCGGGGACCTTGCCGGCGATTGACCGAGCACCATCGAAAACCGCGGAACCCAGCCACATGGCGTGATCCGTCGCTTTGGCGACGGCGGGTTCTTCGTCATGCCATTCGCCGTCGATCCAGCTGATGACATTACCGCCGCGGCTTTGACCGTACTTCATGAAACTCCACCTTTTCCGTTATCGGGGGTCGGCGCCCGATCCGTCAGGCGGGTGCCGCGTTCGCTCCTGCAGCATAACGCCTCGGCGGAGGATCTCCAAGGTGGATAAAATTATTTGTTTTGTTTCAGATAGATAGATCTGAAATCATCCCGCAGTGCGGAAAAAATGGACTGAACTCAGTCCGATCCGGCCCTATTGACTGGCCCAGACGACGCGGGAAATCCATTCGACCTCGGCGATCTCCAGTGAGCGGTCCTCATGGGCCGGGTTGAGCGACTGCAGGTCGATGTGCCGGGCCGTCCGGCGGACCAGAACCTTGGCCATAACCTCGCCTTCCACGGTCTTGGCGACGACGCGATCGCCGCGCCGGACAGAGGCGTGGGGGGCGACGATGATGGTGTCGCCGTCGCGGAACACGGGTTCCATGCTGTCGCCGGTGATCTCCAGGGCGAAAGCGTTGGGATCGTTCAGGCCTGGGAAGGGAATCTCGTCCCATGACCCGCCGATGGGATAGCCGGCATCGTCGAAAAACCCGTCGTTGCCGGCCTGGGCGAAGCCGATCAGCGGCACGTTGCGGTAGACGCCGCCACCTTCCGTTTCGTCCACGTAGGACACCCATTCGGACAGGCTGGCCCCCGTGGCGGACAGAATCTTGGCGACGCTTTCCGTCGACGGCCAGCGTAACTTGCCGTCCCGCGTCGTGCGTTTGCTTTTGTTGAAGGTCGTCGGATCGAGGCCCGCCTTGCGGGCAAGGCCGGAGGTCGACAGCCCGTGTTCACGGGCCAGCCGGTCAACCGCATGCCAAACGCTCGAATGCCGTAACATGGGAACATTGTCTTACAAATCAGATTGAATTGCTACAGGGAATCGCGTCGGCACTGCAGGGGCGATCCTACGGAGGGGCCGGAAATAAAGACCTAACTTATTGAGAGTTATTGTGTATCAGAAAAATATCACGTATTCCGTTTGATGTTATAGGAAAAAAACCCGCAAAAATTGTTGACATAGGAATTTCGGGCTGTATACCTGCAGATGTTCTTGAAATGTTCTTTCTGCCAATAGCTGCATGGAGGCCACCGCCCTTGAAACGTCAACGATATGTCCCCCATCCGCAGCCGGTTGCCGATCAGCAGCCTTTCGATACGGCCGAGGAGGCCTGGTTCTGGTTCATGCGGGCGCAGGCGGCGCGCCGCGACGGCTGCCGGTTCGACGGCGGGGGCGGGATGGTACGCCCGTGTGAGGCGGACGATGTTTACTTGGTCGCCCGGCATTTGGTGCGGGCGGGCGTGTTGAAGGTCCTGCATCTGCGCACCCTGCTTGATTTCGGGGCCCGGGACCGCGCGCCGGACGGCCGTGTGCGGGCCGAGCAAGCCGCCGCCCGATTGTGGGACGAAGCGCTCGACCGCATGTCGACGATCCTGCGGCGAAAGGGAATCCTGGCATGAGGCTGCTGCGCGACGATGCGCGGGCCGACGCGGGCGAAGTTGCCGCCCTTAACCGGGCGACGGCCGAGGCCGGACCGGGGGAGGAGGAAATCTCCGCCCCCGATCTGGCGATCGTGGTGTTTTCCGGGGTCGCAAGCTTGGCCTGGCTGCGCGTGCTGCGGCCCGGGTTCCGGCATTGCTTCGCCTTGCTGCGCTCGAAGGGGGAATGGCTCTACTACGATCCCATGTCCCACTACACCTTCACCGGTGTGATCGGTGCCTATCCGGTGTTGCCGTTGCTGCGGGTGTTTCGGGCGCGGGGGATGCGGGCGCTTCTGGTCCGCCCCGACCGGCCGCCCCGCATCGCCCAGGCCTGGCGTTTCTATACCTGTGTCGAGGCGGTGAAGCGGGTCCTGGGGTTGCAGGAACCTTGGGTGCTGACGCCCTGGCAGTTGTACCGCCGATTGGTCCGGCGCAGGGCGGACAGGGTCACCCGATGGATCCCATGACCCGTCCGGCGACGATCGCGGCCAGTACGATCAGGCCGAAATCACGGTTCGATTTGAACCGGGTCAGACAGTTCTTGGCGTCGTCGATATCGAGGGAGCGAACCTGCCAGGCGAGGTGCAGTCCTGCCACCGCCAGGCCCGCAAAATAAATCGGGTGCAATCCCGCCAGATGCCCGGCCCCGGCCATCAGCGTCACCGTGGCGCCATAGAACGCGGCAAGCCAGGGCCCCGTGCCCTCGCCGAACTTCAGGGCCGTCGATTTGATGCCGACCAGAACGTCGTCTTCCTTGTCCTGATGGGCGTAAATGGTGTCGTAGCCCAGCGTCCACATCACCCCGGCGGCATAGAGCGCCAGGGCGGGGGCCGCGAGGCCGTCGGTCACCGCCGCCCATCCCAGCAGCGCCCCCCAGTTGAAGGTCAGCCCCAACACGAACTGCGGCCAATAGGTCACCCGCTTGGCAAAAGGATAGATCGCGACCAGGGCGAGGGACGCGGCACCCAGAACAACGGCGTAGTCGTTGAACTGCAACAGGATCGCAAGCCCGATGCCCAATTGCAGGCCGAGGAACAGCAGCGCCTGGAAAACCGAAACCTGGCCCGAGGCGATGGGCCGCCCGGCCGTGCGCGCGACCTTGCCGTCGAAATCCCGGTCGGCGATGTCGTTGACGGTACAGCCCGCCCCCCGCATGACCAGGGCACCGATGGCGAACAGCGCCATGAACCAGGGGTCGGGCCAGGGAGCCGCGCCCTCCGCCCCTAGGGGAGCGGCCAGGGCCAGCGACCACCAGCACGGCAGCAGCAACAGCCAGGTGCCGATCGGCCGATCCATACGGGCCAGCCGCAGATAGGGCCTGATCGCCGCCCCCGGCACCCGGTCGATCCAGCTTTCCGTCGGAATGTCCGAGGCCGAAACATGTTGTCGCTCATCCATGACCTCAAGTAATACGGGCGGGGCTCGTTCCGATCAAAGGGGAAAAGCGCCATGGCGGCTGGTATCCGCCTGTATATCGATGGGGACCTCGCCGAAGGTGTGCCGGTCGCGGCCTCCGCCGACCAGGCCCATTACCTGGGCCGGGTCATGCGCCTGGGCCCGGGCGACGCGGTCAATCTGTTCAACGGCCGCGACGGCGAATGGCGGGCGGTCATCGAACGGATCGACAAACGCAGCGCCGACATTTTGCCGGAAACGCAAACCCGCCCGCAGGTTGAGGCCCCCGGCCCTTGGCTCGCCTTCGCGCCGGTCAAGAAGACCGGCACGGATTTCATCGTCCAGAAGGCGACGGAACTGGGCGCCGCCCGCCTGATCCCCGTCGCCACGGCCAATACCCAGACCGGCCGCACGAATACCGACCGCCTGACCGCCACCGCCGTCGAGGCGGCGGAACAGTGCGAGCGCCTCTCCCTGCCCGAGGTTTCGGACATGCAGACCCTGGATGCGCTGCTGAATACCTGGCCCGATGACCGGCGCCTGTTCATTTTGGACGAAACGGGCGGCGGCGTGCCGCTCGCCCAGGCGTTGGCGGGCGCGAACGCCGGCGCCGCCGGGTTCCTGACAGGGCCGGAAGGCGGCTTCTCCGCGCCGGAGCTTGACAGGTTTGCTAAGCTGTCCTTCGTCGCCCGGGTCACCCTGGGGCCGCGAATCCTCCGCGCCGAAACGGCGGCCTTGGCCGCCTTGGCCGTGGCCCAGGCCGTCGCGGGCGACTGGAATTGAAAAACACCTGTGCCTGACGAAACATTGACTATGGGCCCGCCCACCCCAATTACTGACGACCGACGCCAAGCAAGCGCAAGAGACGAGAGACCCGGCCATGGCCAATGACACCTCCTCCAAGTCCCAACCGGTCACCGACAAGGCCACCCTGGTCGAATATCTGGAAGCGGGCTGCAAGCCGGAACGCGAATGGCGCATCGGCACCGAGCACGAGAAATTCGCCTACGACCTGAAGACCCTGCGCCCGCTGACCTATGACGGCGAGCCGGGCGTGCGCCAGATGCTGGACGCCATGACCCGCTTCGGCTGGTCCCCGGTGATGGAAAAGAACAACGTCATCGCGCTGTCAAAACCGGACCGCAGTTCCATCTCGCTGGAACCGGCGGGGCAGTTGGAGCTTTCGGGCGCGCCCCTGGAAACCATCCATCAGACCTGCGGCGAAGTGACGCAGCACCTGAAACAGGTCAAGGAAGTGGCGGGCGAGCTGGGCATCGGTTTCCTGGGCCTCGGCTACAATCCGAAATGGCCGCGCGAGGAAATGCCCTGGATGCCCAAGGGCCGCTACGCGATCATGCGCGACTACATGCCGACCAAGGGCTCGCTCGGCCTCGACATGATGCAGTCCACCTGCACGGTGCAGGTCAACCTGGATTTCAATTCCGAAGAGGTGATGCGCAAGATGTTCCGCATCGCGATCGCGCTGCAGCCGATCGCCACGGCGCTTTGGGCCAATTCGCCGTTCCGCCACGGCAAGCCGAACGGCTATCTCTCCTTCCGATCGCACATCTGGACGGACGTCGATCCCGACCGCTGCGGCACGCTGCCCTTCGTGTTCGAAGACGGCTTCGGGTTTGAGCGCTGGGTCGACTACATCCTCGACGTGCCCATGTACTTCGTCTATCGCGACGGCAATTACATCAACGCCGCCGGTCATTCGTTCCGCGACTTCATGGCGGGCAAGCTGGAAGTCCTGCCGGGCGAACTGCCGACCATGAAGGACTGGGAAGATCACATGACCACGGCGTTCCCCGAAGTCCGCCTGAAAACCTTCCTGGAAATGCGGGGAGCGGACGGTGGCCCTTGGGCACGGCTTTGCGCGCTATCGGCGTTCTGGGTCGGGCTGCTATACGATACGGAAGCCCGCGATGCCGCCTGGGATCTGGTCAAGGACTGGACCGACGAAGAACGCGAAGTCATGCGCCGCGACGTGCCGAAAACGGCGCTGAAGACGCCGTTCCGCGACCGCACCGTCAATGAGGTCGCTTGCGAGGCGCTCTGCATCTCCCGCACCGGGTTGAAGAACCGCAAACGCCTGGACGCCGTCGGCCTGGACGAAAGCCACTTCCTGCAGCCGATCCACCATATCTGTGATTCCGGCATGACCCCGGCGGAGGAACTGCTGGTCGCGTATGAACGCCGCTGGCACGGCGACATCGACCCGGTGTTCACGGAATACGCGTACTAGGCGGCATTCTGTCGTTCGGTCTTGCCCTGAGGCGGGCAGGGGCGCTAGGTTCCCGCTCCGTTTCCTGACCCGAGAATTGAGACATGACCGACTTGCGCGAGATCGCCGAAAACGCCAACGCCTGGCCCTTCGCCGAGGCCCGACAGCTTCTGAAACAGCTCAAGGGCAAGGCGCCGGAAAAAGGCTATGTCCTGTTCGAAACGGGCTACGGCCCCTCGGGCCTGCCGCATATCGGCACCTTCGGCGAGGTCGCGCGCACGACCATGGTGCGCCATGCCTTCCAGGCGCTGTCGGACATCCCGACCAAGCTGTTCGCCTTCTCCGACGACATGGACGGCCTGCGCAAGGTGCCGGAAAACCTGCCGAACCAGGAGATGCTGACGGAAAACCTGGGCAAGCCGCTGACCAGCATTCCCGATCCTTTCGGCACCCATGAAAGCATGGGCCATCACAACAACGCGCGGCTGCGTGCGTTCCTGGACGGTTTCGGTTTCGACTACGAATTCAAAAGCTCGACCGAATGCTACAAGGCGGGCGATTTCGACGCGACGCTGCTGACCCTGCTGCAACGCTACGACGCGGTGATGAAGGTCATCATCCCGACCCTGGGCGAAGAACGGCGCGTCACCTACAGCCCCTTCCTGCCGGTTTGTCCCAAGACGGGCCGCGTGCTGCTGGCCCCCGTGCTGGAAACCAATCCCGACGCCGGCACCATCGTTTATGAAAACGAAGACGGCGAGAAAGTCGAAACCCCCGTCACCGGTGGTCATTGCAAACTGCAGTGGAAGCCCGACTGGGCCATGCGCTGGACGGCGCTGGGCGTCGATTACGAAATGTCCGGCAAGGACCTGATCGACAGCGTCAAGCAGTCGGGCGCGATCTGCCGCATCCTGGGCGGCACGCCGCCGCAGGGCTTCACCTACGAATTGTTCCTGGACGAAAACGGCGAAAAGATTTCGAAAAGCCGCGGCAACGGCCTGACCATGGAAGAATGGCTCGCCTATGCGCCGCCCGAAAGCCTGGCGCTGTTCATGTTCCAGAAGCCGAAGACGGCGAAGCGGCTCTATTTCGACGTGATCCCGAAAAACGTCGACGACTACCTGTCGCACCTGAACGCCTATGCCGATCAGGACGACGCACAGAAGCTCGCCAACCCGGCCTGGCACATCCATTCCGGCAATCCGCCGGAACCGCAGGGGGCGCTTTCCTACAACATCCTGCTGAACCTCGCCGGCGTCTGCCATACCGAGGACAAGTCCGTGCTCTGGCATTTCATCTCGCGCTACCGCCCGGACCTGACGGCGGAAAACGCGCCTTTCCTGGACGACCTGGTCGGTTACGCGATCAACTACTACCGGGATTTCGTGAAGCCGGAAAAAACCTACCGCGCGCCCACGGACGCGGAACAAGCGGCCCTCGAAGACCTCGCGGGCGCGCTGCGCGCCATGGCCGCCGATACCTCGGCCGAGGACATCCAGACGGAAGTTTACGAAGTCGGCAAACGCCACGGCTTCGAAAACCTGCGCGACTGGTTCAAGGCCTTGTATGAAATCCTGCTGGGCCAGTCCCAGGGCCCGCGCATGGGCTCCTTCATCGCCCTCTACGGCATCCCGGAATCGGTCGCCCTGATGGAAAAGGCCCTGGCGGGCGAGGATTTGGCGGCCAGCGCCTGATCCACCTCACGCGGGGCCTAGCCGCTGCCGCCAATCGGCGATCTCTTGCGATAGATGGTCGGGCGGCGGATTGCCGTTAAGGACCAGATGCGCGATCTCTTCCCGGGGGTGGACCAGGGTCTTCGAATCCTCATAGCCCAACCAGACCGGCAGGCCGCTGCGCCGTGTCAGCGCCGTGATGACGGCTTGCGCGGCAGGGCTCTGGAAATCTTCGCCAGCCCGAGTGCCGCGGACGATGACGTAGTGCCGCTCAAAGCAATTCCTGGCGCCGTCTTCCCGGTTCGTATTGACGATCACGCCGGACCGGTCGGGCCGCGCGTCGTCGGGCAGGTAGCCCAGTTTCCGCCAACCGCAGAACCAACCGCGGCAGACGCCGGGTCGGCGGTCGTAGATGCCGCAGCCGGCGCCCGAGCTTTCCGGGCAGAGCTTCCCCGCCGGTTTCCGGATTTCTTCGTCGTTGATCTGCAGGACCCGGCAGCATTCCACGCAACCGCCGCAGTCCCGGTCGGGGACCAGGTCCGGCGGCGGCGCGTCCGGGGTCACCCGCCGGTGCCGCCGACCGTCAATTGGTCGATCTTGAGCGTCGGCTGGCCGACGCCGACGGGAACACCTTGGCCGTCCTTGCCGCAGGTGCCGATGCCGGGGTCCAGTTCCATGTCGTTGCCGACCATGGTGACGTGGTTCAGCACGTCCTTGCCGTCGCCGATCAGGGTCGCACCCTTCAGCGCCCGGCCGACCTTGCCGTCCTCGATTTCGTAGGCTTCGGTGCAGGAGAACACGAACTTGCCCGAGGTGATGTCGACCTGGCCGCCGCCGAAGGAGACGGCGTAGATGCCTTTCTTCACGGATTTCAGGATTTCCTCGGGGTCCTTGTCGCCGCCCAGCATGACCGTGTTGGTCATGCGCGGCAGGGGCTGGTGGGCGTAGCTTTCGCGCCGGCCGTTGCCGGTGGGGGCGACGCCCATCAGGCGCGCGTTGGTGCGGTCCTGCATGTAGCCCTTCAGAATGCCGTCCTCGATCAGCACGGTGTTTTCGCTGGGCGTGCCTTCGTCGTCGATGGTCAGGCTGCCGCGCCGGTCCTTTATGGTGCCGTCGTCGACCACGGTGACGCCGGGCGAGGCCACGCGTTCGCCCATCAGGCCGGAAAAGACGGATGTCTTCTTGCGGTTGAAATCGCCTTCCAGGCCGTGGCCGATGGCTTCGTGCAACAGGATGCCGGGCCAGCCGGGGCCGAGCACCACCGGCACTTCGCCCGCAGGCGCCGGGACGGAGCCCAGATTGACCTCGGCCTGGCGGAAGGCTTCGTCGACGACGTTCTGCCAGTTGGCCGGGTCCATGAACTGCTCATAGGTCACGCGCCCGCCGGTGCCGTAGCTGCCGGTTTCCATCCGCCCGTCCTGTTCCAGAACGACCGAGACGTTGACGCGGACCAGCGGGCGGATATCGGCGACCCGATGGCCGCCGGAGCGGACGATCTGCACCGCCTGCCAGTTGCCCAGGATCGATGCCGAAACCTGGCGCACGCGGTCGTCCTTCGCCCGGGCGTAGGCGTCGATGGCGCGCAGCATGGCGACCTTTTCCTGAAATTCGACCTGGGCGAGCGGATTGTCGTCCATGTAAAGCGCGCGGTTGGTGCCCTGCGGGTCCGCGGCCATGGTGCCCGTATGGCCGCGCTGCACGGCCTTGACCGTTTCGGCGGCGCGGGCGATGGCGGCTTCGGACAGGTCCGAGGCATGGGAGTATCCCGTGCTTTCGCCCGCGATGGCGCGCAGGCCGAAGCCCTGGGCCGTGTCGAAACTGGCGGTCTTGATCTGGCCGTCGTCCAGAACCAGACTTTCCGATTGGCGGTACTCCAGGAACAGCTCGCCATCGTCCATGCCGGTCAGGGCATCGTCCAAAAGGCCCTGCACCCGGCCACGGTCCATGCCGGTGCGGTTGAAGAACAGATCGTCGGTGGCGGCGAGGTCGGTCATGGCGGTCCCTGGGGTCTGGGTGGGTGAATTTGAATTTAGGGGGGCCAAAGGGCCCGTCTCTCAGGTTATATAGGGGGCTCTGAATATGTTTTCGAGGGCCCCGTCCCGAATGGACTATGCTGAGTATTGTGCCTGAGCGAACCGGCGAAATGAACGACCATGTTTGACGAACATCCCCTGCGCCGCGCCTTAGCGGAAGAAATCCACGCCCGTCCGCCCGAGGACATGGCCGCCCCCGTGCAGGTCTCGCATATCGCGGTGATCTCGGGCGAGGACGGCATGGCGCCGCATGTCGCGCATCTGGAGGCGCTGTGCAAACATTTCCGCGTCGCCCCGCCGGCCGCCGATGCGACCCATTTCTCGACGGAGCTGGGGGAATTGCGGCTCAAGTGGGAACGCCACACGGAATTCTCGACCTTCACCATCATGCGTGGCGGGGTCTCCGATCAGCCGTTCAAGCAGACGGCCATCGATAGCCTGCCCAAGGATTGGGTTTCCGGCCTGCCGGGCCAGGTCATCGCCGCCTGCCATGTCGCCGTCGAAACCGGCCAGGGCAGCCAGCGGTCGCCGTCGGACCTGGCGGGCCTGTTCGACAATAATCCGCTGACCGGCTCCATCGTCGCCGGCGGCAAGGCGCGGCTCTGGGCCGATTTCCAATTGCATGCCGATGGCTTCACCCGATTCCTGTGCAACGTCGGCGAGATCAGCCCCTCGACCCTGGGCCGTCTGGTTCAGCGCATTCTGGAAATCGAGACCTACCGCATGATGGCGATGCTGGCCTTTCCGTTGGCCAAGGAATCGCGGCCCCGCCTGGCGGCGGTGGAAAAGCGCCTGGGCGGCATCATCACGCGGCTGGGCACGCGCGAGGCGGTCGAGGACGAACGCCAGTTGTTGGACGATCTTTCGGCCCTGGCCGCCGAGACCGAAGCCGTCAACGTCGCGACGGCCTATCGTTTCGCCGCCGCCCGCGCCTATCATGAATTGATCAAGCGCCGCATGGCGGCGATGCGCGAGGAACGGATCGACGGCGTGCCCCGGTCGATGGAGTTTTTCGACCGCCGCTTCGCTCCCGCCATGGAAAGCTGCGAGAACCTGTCGATCCGGATCGAGCGCCTGTCCGAACGCATTTCCCGCGCGACCTCGCTGCTGCGCACGCGCGTCGACGTCGCGTTGGAGGCCCAGAACCGCGATCTCCTGGAATCCATGAACCGCCGCGCGCGATTGCAGCTTCGCCTGCAGCAAACGGTCGAAGGTCTCTCCGTCGTCGCCATCAGCTACTATCTGCTGTCCCTGGTCTCCTACCTGGCCAAGGGGGCGAAGCACGCGGGCTTCCTGCCCATCGATCCCTACGAGGTCGTCGCGATCGCCTTCGTTCCGGTGGTCGCGGGCATCTGGTTCGGGGTCAAACGGGTCCGCCACGTGATCGAAAAATCGGCCAAGGACGGCGGGACGCCGCCCGCCGAATAGGACGGCACGAGCCCTTTCAAAACCGGTTCCGGCGGGTCTTCCCCGGCTTGGCCCTTGACCTTTCGGGGGACCGTTGTATGGTCCGTGCCTCGTGGTGATTTGTTCGACCAGCTTGCGGCCACGTTAAAAATCTCCGCTAAACGGTCTGTGGCGCTGCAGCCCTGACCCTTGTTTGCGCGGTCGGGGTTTTTTTGTGGCTGCCGCCGGTCGTCGGTCCGAAATGTAAGGATAGGGCGAACCAGGAGGCCCCAAAATGAAAGACGACAAGATCAATCCCGAAACCTGGCGCACGGCGACCCAGATGGTGCGCGGCGGCACGTTCCGCTCGAGCTTCGAGGAAACCTCGGAAGCCATCATGGCGACCTCCGGCTACGTCTACGGCTCGGCCGAGCAGGCGGAACAGGCGTTCAAGGGCGAATTGGACCGCTACATCTATTCGCGCTACGCCAATCCGACCGTGGCGATGTTCGAAAAGCGGATGGCGTTGCTGGAAGGTGCGAAATACGGCATGGCCTTCGGCAGCGGCATGGCGGCGATGTTCGCCTCGTTGGGGGCGCTGGTGAAGGCCGGCGACCGCGTCGTCGCCTCATTGGCGTTGTTCGGGTCCTGCCTTTATGTGATCCAGGACCTGCTGCCGCGCTACGGCGTGACGCCGGTGCTGGTCGACGGCACGGACATGGATCAATGGGAAAAGGCGCTGTCGGAACCGGCCGCCGCCGTGTTCCTGGAAACGCCGTCGAACCCCTGCCTCGACATCATCGACGTGCCCGCCGTCGCCGAATTGGCGCATAAGGCGGGGGCGCGGCTGATCGTCGACAACGTCTTCGCGACGCCGGTGTTGCAGAAGCCGCTGACCCTCGGCGCCGATATCGTCATGTATTCGACGACCAAGCATGTGGACGGCCAGGGCCGATGTATGGGCGGCGCGCTGCTGACCAACGACCAGGAATATTACGAAGACCACCTGGTGCCCTGGATGCGCCATACCGGCCCGGCCATGAGCCCGTTCAATGCCTGGACCATGCTGAAGGGGTTGGAGACGATCGACCTTCGCGTCCGCCAGCATTGCGCCAACGCCCGGAACATCGCGGAATTCCTGGAAGACCAGCCGGGCATCGTCAAGGTGCTCTATCCGGGGCTCAAATCCCACCCGCAGCACGATCTCGCGATGAAGCAGATGTCGGACGGTTCGACCATGCTGTCGTTCGAATTGCCGGGCGGCAAGGAAGCCGCGTTCAAGTTCCTGAACGCGTTGCACATCATCGATATTTCGAACAACCTGGGCGATACCAAGACCCTGACGACCCATCCGGCGACCACGACGCATCAGCGCCTGACCCCGGAAGAGCGCGAAGCGTTGGGCATCGGCGACGGCCTGATCCGTCTGTCGGTCGGTCTGGAAGACGCCGAGGATCTGAAGGAAGATCTGGCGCGCGGCCTCAAGGCTGCCGCCGGCTGAGAAATGCGGGGCGGCGGCGCGCCGCCCCGGTTCTCTTATTTCTGGAGCCAGGGAAGGCCTTCGACCTTCCAGCCGCCGTCAGGCAATCTCTGATACCGTCGGCATGGGGGCAAATAGCGATGGGTTATTTCTGGAGCCAGGGAAGGCCTTCGACTTTCCAGCCGCCGACGGTGCCGCGGTGCTGGTCGCCGTCCTTGTCGCCTTCGAATCCGGTCAGGATGTTGTAGGCCTTGCCATATCCGGCGGCCGTCGCGGCCTCGGCGGCGGCGATGGAGCGCACGCCCGAACGGCAAAGGAACAGGACTGTGGCGTCCTTGTCCGGGACCTGGTCCTCAAGGTCGTCGGTGAACTCCGTATTGACCTCGCCCTTGGGAAACAGGATCCACGAGATCATGTGCAGATCCTTGCCGATGGTTGAGACGTCAGGCAGGCCGACATAGGCCCATTCCGCGTGGGTACGCACATCGACAAGGACCGCCTTCGGATCCTTCTCGAGAATATCCCAGGCTTCCTTGGGCGAAATATCGCCCGCGTAGCTTCCGTCATTCATTGATTTTGGTCCTTAAAGGGCTGCTGGCGGTGTCGGGTTATCCATCCAACACTTTAAGCATTTCCGGGACAGACACAAATTTGTCCCGGGGGCGGCTGTCTTCACCGGCCCGTTCGATCTCGGCGGCTTCGATCTTTTTCCAGTCGTCGAAGGTCACGACGCGCACGCCGCGTTCGGCGAGAAGCGGGGCCAGGGCGTCGCGTCCGGCCTTGTCCGAGGTCGCCGCGGAATCCTTGAAATCCTCGCAGATGTATTCGGCGACGGTGACGCCGTCCGGCCGGTTCGACGAGATCACGCCCGACGGTCCGCGCTTGATCCAGCCGACGGCATAAAGTCCGGAATCGACGCGGCCGTTGTCGTTGGGGATGATGCCGGCCTTCTCGTCGAAGGGCGCGCCCTCGATCGGGTCGGACCGGTAGCCGATCGCCGCGATCACCAGACCGCAGGGAATTTCGAAGAACTCGCCGGTGCCCTTGGCATGGCCGTCGATCACTTCCGTGCGTTCGAAGCTGACGGCCTCGGCCCGCTCGTCCCCCAGGATCGCGACGGGGCTCGCGAAGAATTCAAAATGGATGCGCTTCGGTTTGGATGCCGGATCGTTCTGGGCGTAATCGCGAAGGGACGCGAGATTACGTTCAGCCAGGCGCTTGGCGCGGGCCTCCATGTCATCGGGAACGGCATCGGGCAATTGTTCGGGGCGGGCGATCGGCACCGCCTGCTCCAGGTCGCCCAGTTCGCGCAATTCGACGTTGGTGAACTTGGCCTCCAGCGGGCCGCGGCGGCCGGTCAGGTAGACGTCGGTCAGGGGGGCCTGTTCGATGGTCTCCATCGCATGGTTGGCAATATCGGCATGGGCCATGCCTTCACGCGAGCGGACCAGCACCCGGGCGCAATCCAGCGCCACATTGCCGTTGCCGATGACCACGGCGGCGTCGGTGTTCAGGTCCGGTTCCAGGTCGCGGAAATCGGGATGACCGTTGTACCAGCCGACGAAGGCGGCGGAGCCGTGGACGCCGTCCTTGTCCGCCCCCGGGATGGTCAGCTTGCGATCTCCGGGCGCGCCCACGGCCAGAACCACGGCGTCATACATTTCCCGCAGTTCGGCAAGGCCCACGTCCTTGTTGACCTCGACATTGCCGAAATAGCGGACCTGATCGAACAGGGCCGTTTGTTCGTATTTGCGGGCGACTTTCTTGGTCGTCTGGTGATCGGGCGCCACGCCGCCCCGGATCAGGCCATAGGGCGTGGGCAGGCGTTCGATGATATCGACCTGAACGTCACAGCCCCCGTTCAACAGGGCGTCGGCCGTGTAGAATCCGGCCGGTCCCGATCCGATGATGGCGACGGTGATTGTCATGCGTGCCCCCCGGTTTTCCGCATGGTCCGGCTCAGCTCACTTCCCAGGTACGCCCGGCGCGCAGCAATGCGTTGAAATCGGGCTTGTCCTTGCCCTTGCGGCCGTGGTCGCGGATCAACTCACCGACTTCGTCGTCGTAGCTGACGCCGTCGGCGCAGTAGAGGACGCCCAGCGCCACCGGCATGGTCGGTGGTTCCATATGGGCGAGTAGGGTGGCGATCATCAGGTTGGTCTCGTCATGGACCAGGATGTCATCTTCGGTCACGCCGTTCTCGCCGATGGTCGCGATTTCCAGGGACAGGGTCTTGGTGTTCAGAACCAGGCCCTTGTCACCATCCTTGCCGAAGATCAGCGGCTTGCCGTGTTCGACGAAGATCTGCATGTCGGCGGAAACGTCGCGGCCGGTGAAGTTCTCGAACACGCCGTCGTTGTAGACCTTGCAGTTCTGGAAGATCTCGACGAACGACGCCCCCTTGTGCGCATGGGCGCGGGTCAGGACCGTCGGCAGGTGCTTCTGGTTGGTGTCGATGCCGCGGGCGACGAACTTGGCCCCCGCACCCAGCGCGAAGACCGTGGCCGAGGCCGGATTGTCCAGCGAGCCCCAGGGCGTCGACGGCGATTGCGTGCCGACGCGCGAGGTCGGCGAATACTGACCCTTGGTCAGGCCGTAAATCTCGTTGTTGAACAGCAGGAACTGCACGTCGAGGTTCCGGCGCAACAGGTGGAACAGGTGGTTGCCGCCGATCGACAGCGCGTCGCCGTCGCCGGAGACCAGCCAGACGTCCAATTCCGGATTGGCCAGTTTCAGGCCCGTGGCGAAGGCCGGGGCCCGGCCATGGATCGTGTGAAAGCCATAGGTCGCCATGTAATAGGGGAACCGCGCGGCGCAGCCGATGCCGGAAACGAAGACGGTGTTTTCCGGGCGCGCGCCGATATCGGCGAGCGTCTTCTGCACACCTTTAAGGATCGCGTAATCGCCGCAGCCGGGGCACCAGCGGACTTCCTGGTCCGTGGCGAAATCCTTGGGGCTGAGGGCTTCGGGTGGGGTGACGACGTTCATGTTATTTCTCCAGCCGAGTGCGGATGGCGTCTTCGATTTCGACGATCTTGAAGGGTTGGCCCGAGACCTTGTTCAGGCCTTCGGCATCGATCAGGTATTCGGCGCGCAGCACCGTGACCAATTGGCCGTGGTTCATTTCCGGCACCAGCACATGGTCATAGCCTTTCAACAACTCGCCCAGGTTTTCCGGCATCGGCCAGATATGGCGTAGGTGAATGTGGCTCACGTCCATCCCCTGGGCGCGGGAATTGGCGACGGCGCGGCTGATCGGCCCGTAGGTCGACCCCCAGCCGACGACGGCAAGCTTCCCGGTCGGGTTACCGTCCTCGACGGTCTGGGTCGGGATTTCCCTGGCAATACCGGCGATCTTGGCGAACCGGGTGTCGGTCATCTTCTGGTGGTTGCCGGGATCGTAGGAGATGTTGCCCGAATCGTAATCGCGCTCGATCCCGCCGATCCGGTGTTCCAGGCCCGGGGTGCCGGGGATGGCCCAGGGCCGGGCCAGGGTCTCTTCGTCCCGCAGGAAGGGGTGGAAGCCTTCCGGGTCGGTGCGGAAGTTCACCGGGATTTTCTCGAAATCGTTGATGTCCGGAATGTTCCAGGGCTCGGCCGCGTTGCCGATATAGCCGTCGGTCAAAAGGAACACGGGCGTCATGTACTTGATGGCGATGCGCACGGCCTCGATCGCCGTTTCGAAGCAATCGGCGGGCGACCGCGCGGCCAGCACGCAAACCGGCGCGTCGGCGTTACGGCCATAGACGGCCTGATAGAGGTCCGACTGTTCGGTCTTGGTCGGCATGCCGGTGGAGGGACCCGCGCGCTGCGAGTTGACGATGACCATCGGCAATTCGACGGCGATGGCGAGGCCGATGGCCTCGGTCTTCAATGCGATGCCCGGGCCCGACGACGACGTCACGCCGAGCGATCCGCCGAACGAGGCGCCGATGGCGGCGCAGGCGGCGGCGATTTCATCTTCGGCCTGGAAGGTCAGAACGTCGTATTCGACCAGACGTGACAGGGAATGCAGGACCTGCGACGCCGGGGTGATCGGGTAGGAGGCAAACACCATCTGGATATCGGCCAAATGCGTGCCGGCGGCCAGGCCCCAGGCCAGCGCCTCGGCGCCGGTCACGGTGCGGTAGGTGCCGGGCGCGATTTCCGCCGCTTCGACCTGAAACCCGTGCAGGCCGTCGGGCAGTTCCATGGTCTCGGCGACCGTATGACCCGCGTCCATGGCGGCGATGTTGGCGGCGGCCACTTCCGGGGCTTTCTTGAACTTCGCGTTCAGCCAATCCGCCGTCGGTTTGCGGTCGCGGCCGTACATCCAATAGACGAAACCCAGCGTCCACAGGTTCTTGCAGCGCAGCGCGTCCTTGTTGGACAGGCCCGACTCTTTGACGGCCTCCAGCGTGAATTTGGAAATGTCGAGGGCGATCAGCTGATACCCGTCGAGCGATCCGTCCTCCAGCGGGTTGGCGTCGTACCCGGCCTTGCGCAGATCGCGTTCGCCGAAACTGCCGGTGTCGGCGATGATGATGCCGCCGGGCTTGAGGCCGGGCAATTCGACCTTCAGCGCCGCCGGGTTCATGGCGATCAGCACGTCGAAGGCATCGCCCGCCGTCTTGATGACGCGCGATCCGAAATTGATCTGGAACGACGAGACGCCGAACAGGGTGCCGGCGGGTGCGCGGATTTCGGCGGGGAAGTCGGGGAAGGTCGCCAGTTCGTTTCCGGCGAAGGCGGTCGCCAGGGTGAACTGGCCGCCCGTCAGTTGCATGCCGTCGCCGGAATCGCCGGCGAACCGCACGACGGCGGATTCGACGATTTGGCGGGCGGAGGAATCAGGCGTTTTCTCGGCGAGAGCAGTAGGAGACATGGAGATGTGGTCCGTTTCCGGTCAGTCGATGGTGCTGTCACGGCAGCGGTCGAAAGCAGAGAATACAGACGCGGGAAACGGCCGACCCTTGGATCGGCCATCAATGCCTCAGAAGAACTGCCCTGCGAGACCGTTACTTCAGCGTTTTCATTTATCTAGTCCATGCACGCCCCCGGAACAACCACAGTTTAATTGGTGTTACAGGCGCGGGCCGCCGAGATTTCCCCTGGCCCCCGGCGGCCTGCGGGCATATGTAGGTCGGGCACCCATCGGTACGGAACGGCAAAGACGGAACCCCCATGACCGCGAACGGAAACATTATCGACCGGCTTCAGACACTTATCGGAAAAGCGCAATCGCTGGGCGCGGAGGCGGCCGATGCGGTCTACGTCAACTCGACGTCGCTGTCCCTGTCGCAGCGCCTTGGCAATCCCGAAGATGTGATGCGGTCGGAGGATCATGACCTGGGGCTCCGCGTGTTGATCGGCAAACGCCAGGCCGTGGTGTCGTCCTCGGACATGGCCGATTCGGCGCTGGATGAATTGGCCGAACGCGCCGTCGCCATGGCCCGCCATGTGCCGGAAGATCAATACTGCGGCCTTGCCGACCCCGATCAGTTGGCGGGCGACCTGGTCGATATCGACGATTTCGATCCGACCGAGCCGACGGCGGAAGAGTTGATCCAACTCGCCGCCGCCTGCGAGGACGCGGCGCGGGCCGTCTCCGGCGTGACCAATTCGGAAGGCGCCGACGCTAGCTGGAGCGCCAGCGAGATCGCATTGGTCACCTCGACCGGTTTCGCCCAGACCCGCCGGGCGTCGCGCCACAGCATCGGCGTTTCGGTCCTGGCCGGCGAAGGCACGGGGATGGAGCGCGATTACGATTTCGCGACCAAGGTCTACGGCGCCGACCTGCCCGACGCGGCAGGGATCGGCACCTCGGCGGGGGAAAAAGCGGTCAAGCGCCTGAACCCGCAAAAGGTCTCGACGGCGCAGGTGCCGGTGATCTTCGACCCTAGGGTCGCCAATTCCATCGTCGGTCATCTGTCCAGCGCCATCAACGGCTCTGCCGTGGCGCGCGGCACGACCTTCCTGAAGGACGCCATGGGCGAGGCCGTGTTCGCCCCCGGCATCACCATCGTCGACGATCCGCACCGTCGCCGGGGCCTGCGGTCCAAGCCGTTCGACGGCGAAGGCGTGGCGACCAGGCCCGTGAACGTCATCGAAGACGGCCGTCTGACGACCTGGTTCCTCGATTGCCGGTCGGCCCGGCAACTCAAGCTGACGACCACCGGCCATGCGGCGCGCGGCACCTCGTCGCCGCCCTCGCCCTCGGCCTCCAACCTGTACATGGAGGCGGGAACGGTCTCGCCCGAGGATTTGATCGGCGCCGTGGACAAGGGCCTTTATGTCACCGAGCTGATCGGCATGGGGGTCAACGGTGTCACCGGCGATTATTCGCGGGGGTGTTCCGGGTTCTGGATCGAAAACGGCGAACTTGCCTTTCCGGTCAGCGAGCTGACCATCGCCGGCAACCTGAAGGACATGTTCAAGGCCGTGACCCCGGCCTCGGACCTGGAATTCAAATACGGCACCAACGCGCCGACCCTGCGTCTCGACGGTATGACGGTCGCCGGCAAATGACCGTGAACCGCCAAGTCATCTTCAAGGCCCGGCCCGAGGGCTGGGTCACGCCCGATTGTTTCGACATGCGCGAGGCGTCGATGCCCGAGCCGGGCGAGGGCGAGGTGCTGGTCCGCACGGTCTATATGTCCATGGACCCGTCCATGCGCGGGCGGATGGACGCGGCGAAATCCTATGCGCCGGGCTGGGTCCTGGGCGAGCCGTGCAAGACCCGCATCGTCGGCGAGGTCGCGGCCTCCCGCGCCCCCGAGTTCGCCGAAGGCGATCTGGTCTTCGGCAAGGTCATGGACTGGGCCGACTATTCCCTGGTCCCGGCCAAGGCGATCCGACGGATCAATCCGGACGCGGCGGGCCTCCCGCTGTCCTACAACCTGGGGGCGCTCGGCATGCCCGGGATGACCGCCTGGGTCGGCCTGGACCTGGCCGAGCCGGTGGCGGGCGAAACGCTGTTCGTTTCCGCCGCCTCGGGTGCCGTGGGCCAGATCGTCGGCCAGATCGGCAAGCTGAAGGGTCTGACCGTGGTCGGCAGTGCGGGAACCGACGACAAGGTCGCGTATCTGACGGAGGATCTCGGCTTCGACGCGGCGTTCAATTACCGCGCCGCCGGGGACGATATCCTGGGTGCCTTGCAGAAGGCGGCGCCGGACGGCCTTGATATCTATTTCGACAACGTCGGCGGCCGTGTGCTGGAAGCCGCCCTGGACCATGCCAACACGCGCGCCCGGGTGGTGATCTGCGGCATGATCTCGCAGTACAACCTGACCCGCGAGGACACGCCCGGCATCCGCAACCTGCCCCACATCAACCGCAAGCGCATCCGCATGGAAGGCTTCATCGTCTCCGACCACGAAGACCGCCGCCCGGCGTTCGAGGCCGAGATGATCGGCTGGCTGAAATCCGGTGCCATCAAGTACCGCGTCGACGTGGCCGAAGGATTGGAAAACGCCCCCGCCGCGATGATCGCCATGTTGAAGGGTGAGAACTTCGGCAAGCAGGTCGTGCGGGTCGGGGCCGAGCCCTGACGTAACGGACCGCCCATCCCCCAAGCCCGAAAGCATCCCATGACCACGACCAACCGCCAGATCGTTTTGAAAAGCCGGCCCGAGGGCTGGCCCGCCCCCGACAATTTCGAGATGCGCGAAGCACCCCTGCCGGACATCGCCGACGGCGACGTGCTGGTCCGCGCCCTTTACATGTCGCTCGACCCTTACATGCGCAGCCGCATCGGCACGGACCGGCCGCCGGCCGAACGGATGCCGCTGGACAGCCCCATGGAAGCCCGGGTCGTCGGCCGCGTCGCGGCCTCGCACCACCCCGACTACCGCGAGGGCGATCTGGTCTTCGGCTCGCTCGACTGGGCCGATTACAGCGTTGCCGTCGGCGCCAAGAGCCTGCGCCCGTTGCCCGACGCCCGGCACGACGGCAAGCCGGTGCCGCTCGCCTGGCATCTGGGGGCGCTGGGCCTGCCCGGGATGACCGCCTGGATCGGGGCCGAAACGGCCGCGCCGGTCGCGGGCGAGACGCTGTTCGTTTCCGCCGCTTCGGGGGCTGTGGGCCAGATCGTCGGCCAGATCGCCAAGATCCGGGGCCTGCGCGCCGTCGGCAGTGCCGGCACGGACGCCAAGGTCGATTTCCTGGTGAACGATCTCGGCTTCGATGCGGCCTTCAATTACAAGACGGCGACGCCGGATATTCTTTCGGCCCTGCAGGGCTGCGCGCCCGACGGCGTCGATATCTATTTCGACAATGTCGGCGGCGTGATGCTGGAGGCCGCGCTCGACGCCGCCAATCTGCGCGCCCGGATCATCGCCTGCGGCATGATCTCGCAATACAATCTGCCGCGTGACGAAACGCCGGGGGTGCGCAACCTGCCCCATATCAACCGCAAGCGCATCCGCATGCAGGGCATCGGCGTCAGTGATCACGACCAACGCCAGGATGAATTCCTCGCGGAAATGGCCGGCTGGCTCGCCTCGGGGCGGGTGACCTACCGGGTCGACGTCGCCGACGGCCTGGAAAACGCCCCCGCCGCCTTCGTCGCCATGCTGAAGGGCGAAAACTTCGGCAAGCAGGTCGTGAAAATCGCCGACGACGCCTGAGCCGTCACGGCACCCGCGTCAGGTCGGTGACCCCGACGTCGTATCCCATCTGCGTCAACAGCGTCGTCACCTGGCCCCGATGGTGGGTCTGGTGGTTGAACATGTGGCTGACCAACAGCCAGCGGGGTTGTGTCCGCATCGTATCGTCGATCCGTGAATGCCATTCGACCTCTTCCGCCAGCCATTCACCGGTCAGGGTTCCGGTCCAGGCCGCGATATCGTCGTCCAGCGCGCCGCGTGCCGCCCGCATCTCGTCGAAATCGTCGTAAAGCGGAACGTCCGCGCCGAGGACCGGCCGGTCGCCGCCGTCGAACCGGTTCATCCAGGCATGATCGCCGAAGATCAGATGGTTCAGGGTGCCGTGCACGGATTTGAAAAAGGCGCCGCGGTCGGCCTTGCGGTCGGCGTCTGGAATTTCGGCGCAGACGGCGTAGACCGCGTCGTTCATGGCGCGGTTGTAGGCGGCGAAGGATTGATACAGGGCGGGCGAGGACATGGGCGGGCGGCTCCTCCGATGCGGGAACGAGCGGCCAGTATAGACCCCCGCCGCCAGCGGGTCAGCGGACGGCGGCGGCAAAACTGTTATGCCGGATCAGTCATGCCGGGCCCCGCGCGAGCCGGTGGATCAGCTGCCCGGCAGGGCCTTGATCTTGGCCGCCGTTTCAGCCCGCATCTCGTCCGATAGGGGCACCAGGCCGCGCTTGGCCAGGTAGCCGCCGGGGCCGATGGCGGCGTCCGAGACATAGGCGGCGAGGAACTGGCGCAGCGCGGGCAGCGCCTTCAACCGCTCGTTCTTGACGTATAGGAACAGGGGGCGGGCCAGGGGGTAGCTACCGTTCTTGATCGTCGCGACGCTGGGCATGACGCCGTCGATGCTGTTGGCCTTGACCCGCTCCGGGTTGTTGACGGCGAAGGAGAAGCCGAAGACGCCGAACTTGGAGCGGGCCTTAGCGAGCTGCTGGACGATGACCTCGTCGTCCTCGCCGCCTTCGACGTAATGGGGTTCCTTCCGGATGGTCGAGCAGAGCTCTTCGTGTTCCTCGGCGTCGATGTCGTCCAGGTTGATGGCCTTGGCGCAGCCGACACGCATGACGAAGCCTTCGAAGGCGTCGCGCGTGCCGGACGAGGCTGGCGGCCCGATTACAGCGATCTCCGCGTCGGGCAATTTGGGATTGACGTCCGACCATTTCGCCGACCGGTTGACGACCAGGCGATGGCCGTCGGCTGTGCGCGCGGCCAGGGCCTTGAACAGGTCCTCGCGGGTGAAGGCGACGGCCGGGCCGTTGGCCGCGTTGGCGACGACGATGCCGTCATAGCCGATCTTAATCTCGGTGATTGCCCCGGCGCCATTGCGTTCGCACCGTTTCTTTTCATAGTCCTTCATCGGCCTCGAGGCGCCGGTCAGGTCCGGCCAGGTATCGCCGCCGCCGGTGCAGAACAGCAGGAAGCCGCCCCCCGTGCCGGTGCTTTTGATGTCGATGTCCAGGCCCTTGGACTTTTCCATTTCGTTGATCACGGCGACGGTGAACGGATAGACCGTGGACGAGCCGACGATGCGGACGTTGTCGCGGGCGTCGGCCGTTTGGGCGAGGGCCATGGCGCCGGCGAAGGCGGCGGCGGCGAGAACCTTGCGCATGTTCATTCTCCTTGAGGTCTTGGATGGCGGGACCGTGGGCCTTAGCCCTTGGACTTCGTATTCCGCAGTTCCTTCATGATCGTGGCGACGAATTCGATCAGCGGCCCGAACCGTTGTTCGGCCACGTCCATGTAATCGTCCAGGTGTTCGATCTGTTCGTGGGCGGCTTGGTTCTCGCGTTCCTGCAATTCGTCCTTGAGATAGGCGAGTTGCTGTTCGGTGTTCTCGATCATGCCTTTCAGGCGTTCAATCGACGTGCTTTTCAATTGTTCGTTCATGGCGGTGTCTCCCGTGAATGGCCTTGCCGTGGCTTAAAGATTGGAAATGCCGACGATGACGCCGGGGATGATAAAGAACACCCCCAGGACATAGGCCAGGGCATAGAGCTTGTTCTTGGTCGCCATCCCGGCAAGCCATTCCGCGCCGTAGATGGGCAGCACCCGCAAGGGCGGCAGGCCGTAAATCAGAATGCAGCCGACAATGTTGTAAGCGAAGTGGATCAGCGCGATGGCCAGCGCGAACAGCGCCTTGTCGCCGGCGATCGCCGTCGCCGCCAGCAGCGCGGTCACCGTGGTGCCGATATTGGCGCCCAGGGTGAAGGGATAGATCTGACGCAGGCTGAGCACGCCCGATCCAGCCAGCGGCACCATCAGGCTGGTCGTCGTCGACGACGATTGAACCAGGACGGTCACTCCTGTGCCGGACAGGATGCCGGTAACCGGGCCGCGCCCGATGGCGGCGTGCAGGAATTCCTTGGCCTTGCCGACCATCAGCTTCTTCAGAATCTTGCCCATGTAGAGGATGGCGACGAAGATCAGCACGATGCCCAGGACGATCATGAAGATGCCGTCGAAGGGATGCGGCAGGATATGGGCCGCGTCCTTGAAGACGTTGACCACCGGTTTGTAGGCGGCCTTGATGAAGTTGAAGCCCTTGAGGCTCATGGACTCGCCGCCGACCAGGAAGCTCGCCATGTAAAGGCCGAGCTTCTCCAGGAAACCGAACATGATTTCCAGCGGCAGAAAGATCAGCACGCTCAACAGGTTGAAGAAGTCATGCACCGTCGCCGCTGCGAAGGCGCGCTGGAATTCCTCCTTGTCGCGCACATGGCCCAGGCTGACGATGGTGTTGGTGATGGTCGTGCCGATGTTGGCGCCCATGACCATGGGCACGGCGATGGTGATCGGCAGCCCCCCCGCGACCAGGGCGACGATGATCGAGGTCACGGTACTGGACGATTGGATCAGGGCCGTCGCCATGGTGCCGATCAACAGGCCCAGGATCGGGTTGGTGGCGAAGGCGAACAGTTCCTTGGCCTGGCCGCCGGTCGCGGTCTTGAAGCCCGAGGAAATGGTCCCGACCGCCGTGATCAGCAGATAGACCAGGGCGATGACGCCCAGCCAGAGCAGAAAATTCTTGGCGCTGTCGCCGGAATCGGCCTGACCCGGGGTCAGGGTATGGGTGCCGGTCGTCATGTGGAAAGTCTCCCCCTAGAGCACGTGGTGCGGCCCGGACGAGACGAATGCCCGGCGCCGGATGATGGTCCGCGGCGGGGCGGTCGATGGTCTGCCGTGCCAAAATTGCGGAACCGGCAGCCTTACCGACAAATTGGTCAATTTGTTGAATGGCGCGTGACAGTTTGACGCGCTGGTGGGCCCGACGTCGCCGCGCGGACCGGCCGCCTCGGCCGAGGTTCTGACATTGGGTGCAGGCGACGGGCTTCGAAAAGCCGGGCGGGCGTTCTAGGCCGGAACCAGCATGTCCAGGCGGTCGGCAGAAATCCGCGCGTCCAGCGGCAGGGTCGCGACGATGTCGCCGTCGCCCTGGACCGGCTCGCCCGCGGCCCCCTCGACGACGATGGAGGTCGCCGGGATCACTTCGTAATCCGGCAGCTTGTCCAACCGGCCCAGCATCATCCAGGCGGCATAGCGGAGCGCCGACCACGGCCCCACCGATTTGAACAGGCAGACATGCAGATGCGGGTCGGTCAGGCGCGCCTCGCGGGCGCAGACGAACCGGCCACCGTAGAAATGGCCGTTGGCGAAGACCGCCGAGCCCACGTCATAGGCCTTGCCGTCGACGATCAGGTGATAGGGCCGGAAATCGAAGCGGAAGAACCCGCGCAGGGTTTCCCAGACATAGGCGAGCTTGCCGACCAGGCGCTTCATGCCCGTATCGACGCTGGCCACCACATGGGCGTCGAAGCCGACGCCCGCCATCTGCACGAAGCGGCGGCCGTTGACTTCGCCCAGGGTGACCGGCTGCAACCGGCCGAGGGCGATGGTCCGCGCCAGGCCTTCCGCGTCGGTCGGCAGATCCAACTCGGCGGCAAGCACGTTGGCCGTGCCCAGCGGGATGATGCCGAGCGGCACGTCGCGTCCCGCCAGGCCGTTGATGACCTCGTTGATGGTGCCGTCGCCGCCCGCCGCAACGATCACGTCATGGACGTCGGCGGGGGCTTCCCGCGCCGTCCGTTCGGCATCGCCGCGCGCCGTCGTTTCGTGCAGCGTTACCACGGCGCCCAGGGCCCGCATATGGGCGAGGACACGGTCCAGGCGGGCGCGGCGGCGGCCCCCGGCGGTGGGATTGAAGATCACAAGGGCATTGCGGGGAGCGGTCAATACTGTCGCCGGCTCCCCCGGCAAAAGGTTTGAATCGGGCATGATTTCTCGCCGGGACGTGGAAATATGGCACTTTTGTTGCGACTATAATTGCGAATTTATTTCCCGTGTGTGAAGTTTACATGACATGGGCCTCTAAGTATTGCGGAACATATGCTCTATTACATAAAAGTCCACACTAAATATAGGCACAACGACACGAGCCGCTGTGGACCCCATGAACGCCGTACAGCCGACCCAGCCGAAAACGCCGCTCAAGTTCCGCTCCATCTGGATATCGGATATCCACCTGGGCACGCGCGGGTGCCAGGCGGAAATGCTGCTCGACTTCCTCAAGCATACGGAATCGAAGTACCTCTATCTGGTCGGTGACATCATCGACGGCTGGCGCATGCGCCGGGCGTGGTATTGGCGCCAGGCCCATAACGACGTGATTCAGAAAATCCTGCGCAAGGCGCGCAAGGGCACGCGGGTCGTTTACGTGCCGGGCAACCACGACGAAAACTTCCGCGATTTCGCCAATCACCGGTTCGGCCGGGTCGCCGTCTTGAACGAGGCCTATCACACCATGGCCGACGGGCGGCGTTTTCTGGTCATCCACGGCGACCAGTTCGACGGCGTCGTCAAATACGCCAAGTGGTTGGCCTTCCTGGGCGACAATGCCTACAACGCGGCGCTGATGCTGAACCTTTGGCTCAACATCGTGCGGCGCAAGCTGGGCTTTTCCTACTGGTCGCTGTCGGCCTACCTGAAACACAAGGTCAAGAACGCCGTCGAGTTCGTCTCGAGCTATGAAGCCGCCGTCGTCGGCGAAGCCCGCAAGATGGGCGTGCAGGGCGTCATCTGCGGCCATATCCATACCGCCGAAATGCGCGACATGGACGGCATTCTCTACTGCAACGATGGCGACTGGGTCGAAAGCTGCACGGCTCTGGTCGAACACGAGGACGGCCGCCTGGAAATCCTGAAATGGGCGGAACTGCGCGGCCTATCCTTCCTGAGGGACGAAGAAGAATGCGACTCCTCATCGTCAGCGATGCCTGGTATCCCCAAATCAATGGTGTCGTCCGAACCCTCGACACCCTGAAGCAGGGGTTGGAAAAGCGCGGGCACCAGGTGCGCCTGGTCTCGCCCGATGCGTTTCGCTCGGTCCCCTGTCCGACCTATCCGGAAATCCGCCTGGCGTTGTTTCCCGGGCGCGGCGTGGCCCGCGCGATCGAGGACTTCGACCCCCAGGCCATCCATATCGCGACCGAAGGCCCGCTCGGCGTGGCCGCCCGGGCCCACTGCCTGAAAAAAGGCTATCCCTTCACCACGGCCTATCACACGCGGTTCCCCGAATACATCCACGCCCGCGTGCCGCTGCCGCTGGGCTGGCTCTATGCCGTCATGAAATGGTTCCACGGCCCGTCATCGGCGATCATGGTGGCGACCCAGACCATCGAGGACGACCTGGTCGCGCGCGGCTTCAAACCGCCGGTGCGGCGTTGGTCGCGGGGCGTCTGGACCGACCTTTTCAAGCCCAGGGACAAGGCATTCCTGGACGGTCCCCGGCCGATCAGCCTGTTCACCGGCCGCGTCGCCGTGGAAAAGAACATCGAGGCGTTTCTGAAACTGGACCTGCCCGGCACCAAATACGTGGTCGGCGACGGTCCGCAGTTGGACGACCTGAAACGCAAGTATCCCGACGTCCGTTTCGCCGGTATGCGCGAAGGCGAGGATCTGGCGAAATATTTCGCCGCCGCCGACGTGTTCGTCTTTCCGTCGCGGACAGATACCTTCGGCTTGGTATTGTTGGAGGCCATGGCCTCGGGCGTGCCGGTCGCGGCCTATCCGGTGCCGGGGCCGCTCGACGTGGTGAACCAATCGGGCGCCGGGGTGCTCGACGACGACCTGGGCAAGGCGGTCGAGGCGGCGCTCGCGATCCCGGCGGAGACCTGCCGCGCCCATGCCCTCAAGTACTCCTGGGACGCCAGTTTCGACCAGTTCGAAGGCAATCTGCACGTCTTTCGCTGAGCGTTTGAAAACCTTCCTATAAATCCCTGAAATACCGCGCGATTCTTGGCCTTTCAAAAGTCCCGTGGTAAAAGGTCCGACCCTGATCCATTGGAACCTTCGGAAGGACCCGAGGCCCGTGGCGTCCACCGTCGACACCCATTCGCCCGCCCACGCCTCCACGGCCAGCCTGCTCGGCCGGCTGCTCAAGGAAAGCATGCGCGGTTACATGCGCTGGTTCATGGCGGCGCTTGTCTGCATGGCCGTGATGGCCGGGGCGACGGCGCTCAGCGCCTGGCTGATGGAACCGGTCGTCAACGACATCTTCGTCAACCGCGATGAAAGCATGCTGATGCCGGTGGGCCTCGCCGTGTTCGCCGTGTTCATCATCAAGGGTCTGGCAAACTTCGGCCAGGCGACGCTGATGGCCTATGTCGGGCTGCGCATCGTGACGGACTACCAGAACCGCCTGTTCGACAAACTGTCGCGCATGGACGTGACGTTCTTTCAGAATTCCAACACCGGTGGGCTGATTTCGCGCTTTCTGGTTGATATCAACCAGATGCGGGGTGCGGTTTCCAACGCCTGGACCAGCCTGGGCAAGGACCTGATGACCCTGATCGGTCTGATCGGCGTGACCTTTTATCAGGATTGGCAGTTAGCGCTGATCTCCTTCTTCATCTTCCCCCTGGCGTTGCTGCCGATCGTCAAGCTCGGCCGCCGGATGCGCAAGGTGACCGCCAATACGCAGCGCGAAATGGGCCTGTTCACGACCCTGCTGGAACAGACCATCCAGGGCATCCGCGTGGTCAAAGCCTATTCCATGGAAGCCTACGAGCGCGCCCGCGTCGCCGAGATCGTGGAACGCATTTTCAAGCTGACCATGAAGGCCGAACGCACGCGTGCGCTGTCCAGCCCGATCATGGAAACCCTGGGTGGCGTCGCCGTCGGCATCGTCATCTTCTATGGCGGCTACCGGGTGATCCACGGCAATACGG
>MDTA01117563.1_pt1 | contig 89464 bp, 90 predicted proteins | sample 811151 | NCBI WGS metagenome assembly MDTA01 (sample SAMN05326648, study PRJNA326480) | marine metagenome | isolation source: seawater | place: Indian Ocean: South | collected 2010 | reverse complement strand
TTCCTTGCTTTCGCGGTTCTGACCGGTGCGGGTGTAGATGCTCTTGAACTCGTGCATGTCGAGGATACGGGCCTCGACCTCGCGCATCAGACCGTCTTTTTCCCAGGCCGACAGGTTGCCCCGGGCGCGGACCTGAAGCTGCGCCAGTTCCGGTTCCACATCGGGGAAGAATTCCACCCCCTTGCCGAAATGCGCATAGGTAACCTGCACCCCGATCAGCAGCAGGACCGATCCCAAAAGAACCTTGCCCGGATGGCTCAGCGCCCCGCCCAGCACCTTGAGATACCCGCCCGTCAGGCCGCGCACCTCGCCCAGGTCGGACGATCCGCCGTCGTCGTCTTCGACGGCGGCCAGCCGTTTGGCCGTCTCGGCATCTCCGGCGCCGCCGGCCCGCCCGAAGGTCGCCCCCAGGGTCGGCACGAAGATCAACGCCATCACCAGGGACGCCGCCAAGGTCATCAACAAGGTCAGCGGCAGGAATTTCATGAACTCGCCGACCATCCCGGGCCAGAACAGAAGCGGCAGAAAAGCCGCCAAGGTCGTCGCCGTCGAAGCGGTGATCGGCCAGGCCATACGCTTGGCGGCCAGACCGTAAGCCAGCCGGGGCGGCGCGCCTTCGGTCATTTTACGGTCGGCGTATTCGGTCACCACGATGGCGCCGTCGACCAGCATGCCGACCGCCAGGATCAGCGAGAACAGGACGACGATGTTGACCGTCAATCCCATCGCCGACAGGCAGAGAATGGCGGCCAGGAACGATCCCGGAATGGCCAACCCGACCAACCCGGCCGAACGCAGGCCGAGCGCCGCGACGATCACCACCATGACCAGCAGGATGGCGCTGGTGACATTGTTCTGCAGGTCCAGCAGCATGATGCGGATCTGCGTCGATTTGTCCTGGATGAAATTGACGCCGACGCTGCGCCGGACCTGATCCGGCCAGGCTGCCTGTTCATGGGCGACGACCTTGCGGACGTTCTCGATGGTGTCGATGATGTTCTCGCCCGTGCGCTTGACGACTTCCAGCACGATGGCCTTTTCGCCGTGGATGCGGGCGAAGCCTTCCGGGTCCTTGAACCCGCGGCGGACCTCGCCGACGTCGCCGAAGGTGACGACGGCATCGCCGTTCGAGGCGACCGGCATGGTGACGATGTCGGACAGGGTTTCGAACAGGCCCGGCACCTTCAACGAGAACCGGCCCTTGCCCGTGTCCTGGGCACCCGCGGCGACCAGCTTGTTCGACGCCTCGACCAGTTGCACCGTATCGACGGGCGACAGGTTGTAGCTTTCCAGTTTCACCGGATCGATGAGGATTTCCAGAAGCTCTTCGCGGTCGCCGGCGATGGTCACCGACAGGACCGAGGACAGGCTTTCGATATCGTCGCGCAGATCGCGCGCCAGCTTCAGCAGCAGGCGTTCGGGCACGTCGCCGGATAGCGTCACCGCGACCACCGGGAACAGCGAGAAATTGACTTCGTGCACGGCCGGCTCTTCCGTGTCCAACGGCAATTCCGGTTTCGCCAGATCGACCTTCTCGCGGACGTCGGTCAGCGCCTTGTCGGCATCGAACCCGGCCTCGAATTCCAAAGTCACGTTGGCGCCGCCTTCGTAACCGGAGGCCGTGATCTCCTTGACCCCGTCGATCCCGCGCATTTCCTTTTCCATGGGCCGGATCAGCAAACGTTCGGCGTCTTCCGGTGAAATCCCTTCGTGGGTCATCGAGACGTAGATGATCGGGATATTGATGTCCGGGTCGGCTTCCTTGGGGATTTCCACATAGGCGACCGCCCCGGCGATCAGGATCAACGCCAAGGTCAGAAGAACCGTCCGGGAATGCCCCAGGGCCGCATCGATCAATGCGTTCATGATGCCGCGCCACGCTCCCCTGCGGTTTGCGGTTGTTCCTCGACCGGTTGGACAAGCTGTCCTTCGGAAACGAATTCCTGGCCGACGGTGATCAAGGTGACCGTATCGGGCAGCCCGCCGAGCCAGATGCCGTCGGGCGTATGGGCGATGATCCGCACGGTGCGGAACCGCACCCGGTTGTCCGCATCAACGAATTTGACGCCGATGGCGCCGTCGTCGTTCAGCGTCAGGACCGCCGCCGACACCTTATGCGCCTTCTCGCGCCCGGCCTGGAACAGCACCTGCATGGTCTGGCCGTCGCGCAGGACATGCTCCGGATTGTCGACCCAGGCGTCGACACGGAATGTCCGGGTCGCCTCGTCGGCGCGCTGCGCGATATACCGGATGGCGCCGCTGAAATCCCGGCCTTCGACCGTCCGGGCGACGGCGGCATCGCCCGGTTTCAGATGCCCGACATCCCGTTCCGAGACCTGGGCGACGACGCGGATCGGATCGGGATTGATCATCACGACAATCTTGTCGCCGGATTTCAAATAGTCGCCGACCCCGACCGGCAACGTTTCCAGATAGCCGTCGACGGGCGCGCGCACCGTGGTCCGCTCGATATCCAGCTTGATCTCGGCCAGGGTCGCCTTGGCCTCCTCCAGTTCGGATTCCTCTTGCGCCAGCTTGACCTCGGACTGAAAGCCCTTGGTGCTGAGCTTGCGCGCGGCATCGAAGCCCTTGCGCTCATAGGCGACGCGGGCCTCGGCCTCGCGCAGTTTGGCCTGCCGGTCGTCCATGGCGAGTTTCAGGATCACGGCCCCTTTTTCCAGCCATGCGCCTTTGGACGCGGCGATCTCGACGATCCGGCCGGAGGTCTCGGCCGTCACTTCGGCATCGAAAATCACGTCGGTCCGCCCGGTGACGTTGATCTCGCGAATGCGGTCGCTGGCTTCCATGCGGCGCACGCGCACCATGGGCAGGCTCTTCTCCGCTTGTCCGGCGCCGGCCCCCGATCCGCTCCCGGACGGCTGGGCCTTGGCGGCCGCGTCGGCCTTCACGGCGGCCGGCTGGGCGTCGCTGAATCCGTAATACCGTTTGGCCTGCTCCAAATCGCCGGACAGAATCCAAACCACCGCCCCGATGCCGAGCACCGCCGCCGCGATATAGGACGGCTTGAGGAATCGTTTCATCCGCTGATCTCTCCTAATCGGCCGCGTCGGCTTCTTCGCCGATCAGCCGCGACCGGTTTTCGGCGATGTAGTCCGCCACGGCTTCATAAAACGCGAGGCCCATGCCCCGCACGAACAGGCGGCCCTCCGGCACGCCTTCGGGATCCAGGGTCTTCAGGAACTCCGCCCGATCCCGGTAATAGGCCAGATAATCGTCATAGACCGCGCGGAGATGGGCTGGGTCCATGAATTCGGCAAAGAACATCAGGAACGTCGTGTCTGACCGGATCTTGTCCGGAGCCGGCAGCTTGGCGAGGGCTGCGTTAAAGGCACGCTGGCCGGCCTCCGTAATTCGGTAGGTCTTCTTGTCCCGTTTGTCGGAATGGCTGTTCTCCGGCACCTCGATCACCGAGACCAGGCCTTCGTCGGCCAATTTGGCCAGAGCCGGATAGATCGACCCATAGCCCACGTCCTGGAAATGGGCGAAGGGTCCCTCCTCGAACATCTTGCGAATTTCGTAGCCGGTGGCGTCGCCCATCACCAAAACGCCCAGGCAAAGCGTCTTTGCATCCATACCCGTCGCGGGCACCCATGCGCCCGTCCTCGTTTCCTTGAATTTGGGTCGGAAATTATATGCAAATTTATAATATATCAAGCCGATATATTAAATAACTTCGGCCAGCCTCGCCGCGCTTGCCGATCAATCAGCTCAGGGCATCGGCCCAAGGCCGATTCTTGACGAACCGTTCGACCAGCCAATCGATGAACGCACGGACTTTGGGCGCCTGATGGCGGCCCGGCGGGTAGACGGCGAAGACGGATCGATCCTCTTCCGTCTCGTACTCCTGCAACACGGGGACAAGGCGCCCTTCGCGCAGGGCCTCCCAGGTCAGGAACTGGGCCGCACGGATCAGGCCGACGCCGGCCAACGCCGCGTCATAGAGCAGCGAAGCGTCGTTGACCACCAGGGAGCCGTTCACGTCGAGGATGCGCGGGCCGTCCACGCCCTTGAATTCCCAGCGGTTGATCGTCGTCTCGAAACTGACGCGGAGGCAATTGTGCCGGGCCAAATCGTCCGGCGTCTTCGGTACGCCGTGGCGTTCGAAATAGGCGGGCGCCCCCGCGACCACGCGTTTGACCGGGGCCAGGCGGCGGGCGATCAGCGACGAATCCGTCAATGTGCCGATCCGCAGGCCCACGTCCACGCCGTCGCCGACCAGATCGACCATGCTGTCGGAATTCGTGAACTGGACCTGCAATTCGGGATAGGCCTCGATGAATTCATGGAGATGGGGGATCACCGCGTAGCGCCCGAAGGCCGTCGACGAATTGACCTTGAGCACGCCGCGCGGTTCGGCATGCAATTCGCGCACGGCCAGTTCGGCGGCCTCGATTTCCTCCAGGATGGTGACCGCCCGCTCGTAATAAGTCCGGCCTTCCTCGGTCAGGCTGATCGACCGGGTGGTGCGGTTCAACAACCGCGCACCCAACCGGTCTTCCAAGCGCCCGACCAGCTTGCTGACCGCCGACGGCGTGATGCCCAAATCCCGCGCGGCGGCGGAAAACCCGCCGCCTTCAACGGCGCGGACGAAGACCGCCATTTCACTATCCCGGTCCATCGCGACCAAAAATCTCCATTTAGTGAATTAATTTCATAAATCATAGTCCACTCGCCCGGATTATCAATGAAAATCAGCTTCTATATGGTCCCTCCCAACGAACGGCGCCGAGGCGCCCACATGAACCGGTGCCGAGGCACCGGCGAGAGATCAAGGATCAGAGCCATGCCGATGACACCTTTCGAACTTGGGAATGCGATCCCCCACTATGAAATCGAAGCCGGCGTTCGCCGGGGCCGTCAGATGCGCGCCGAAGCGGTGCGCGACCTGGCGAACCGTATCTTCTTCCACGGACCTTCGGAAACGGCCAAACGGCCGGCCCACCATCACGGGGCGGGCGCCAACTAGGCCACCCTCCCCCTTTATGCCGCCCGGCTGTCGGCGGCGCCTCGACGGGTTACCCCCCACCGTTCCGACGGCCCCCCTGTTCGGAACATCGGGGCAAACGACGCCAACTCCCTACCAGATAGGCAGACTTGAAAGGGCGATCCCGGTTATGGGATCGCCCTTCTTTTCCTCGGGCCGCGCGCCGGCGGGCCTCTTTCTTTTTTGCCCGCGGCACCGCACACTTCGAACCATGAACATGCAACGCCAAACCCCCGCCGCCCGATGACCTTCGAGCAACTGGCCATCGTCGGTCTGATCACCCTTGCCTTCGGCCTCTTCATCTGGGACCGATGGCGTTACGACGTCGTCGCCTTCACGACCCTGCTGGCCGCCGTCGTCCTGGGACTGGTGCCGACGGACACGGCCTTTGACGGGTTCGGTCACCCGGCAACGATTACCGTCGCGGCGATCCTGGTGCTCAGCCATACCCTCGCACGTACGGGGGCGTCGGAAATGCTGGCCCGCTTGATCGAACGGTCGGCCGTCGGAATGACCCGCCATATCGCCGTGTTGTCCGGTCTGGGCGCGCTGATGTCGTCGATGATGAACAACGTGGCGGCGCTCGGCCTGCTGATGCCGGCAGCGATCCAGACGTCCCTGAAGACGAAATATCACGCCGGGGCCGTGCTGATGCCGCTCTCGTTCGCGACGATCCTGGGCGGCCTGATCACCCTGCTCGGCACACCGCCCAACATCATCATCGCGGCATTTCGCGGCGACGCCGTCGGCAGCGATTTCACCATGTTCGACTTCACACCCGTGGGCATTCTGGTGACCGGCGCCGGAGTCATATTCCTGGCCGTTTTCGCACGCTTCCTGATCCCCGCCGAACGGCAGACGCAGGACGCCGCCGGCAACCACATGGACATCGACAAGTTCGTCACGGAAGCCACCGTGGTCAAGGAAACGGACGCCGTCGGCATGACCCGGGACGATGTTATCGCCCTGGCCACCGAGTGCGACGTGCTGATCGTCCGCGTGTTCCGCCGGGGCCGGCGGCTGAAGCAACTACCCAGCGGCGACGGGTTGAAAGCCGGGGACAGGCTGTTGCTGGAAGCCAGCGCCGAAGGTCTGGACCGCCTGACAACGGAAATGAACCTGAAGGTCGGCACCATGAAGGACGCCAAGATGGAGCGCATGCTGGCCGAGGACATGGATCTGGTGGAAGCCGTCGTCCGCCCGGATTCCCGCATGGTCGGGCGCGAAATCGTCGGCCTGCGCCTGCGTGCCCGCTACGACGCCGATATCCTGGCCGTCTCCCGCCAGGGCCGTGCCTTTCGCGGCCGCATGGGCAAGTTCCGGTTCCGCCCCGGCGACCTGGTGCTGTTCTACGGCCCGCGCGACGCCATGCCGGATATGATCGCGCGCTTGGGCTGCCTGATCCTGGAACAGCGCACCCAGTTCGGCGAAAGCAGCCGCCGCCAGGCCCAAATGTCGATCGCCGTGTTCGCCGCCGCCGTGGCGCTGGCGACCGTCGGCGCCGTGCCCATCGCCGTGGCCCTGGGCATCGCCGCCGTGGCCATGGTCGTCCTTGGGCTGTTGCCCATGCGGGAAATCTACGATGGGATCGATTGGCCCGTGGTCGTGCTGATCGGCGCCCTGATCCCGGTCGGCGACGCCTTCGAATCGACGGGGACCACGGGGCTCATCGCCCAGGCGATCCTCGACAGTCCGTTGCCCATCAGCCCCATCGCCGTGCTGACGTTATTGATGGTCGTGACAATGGCGCTGTCGGCGGCGCTGAACAATGCCGCGACGGCGGTGATCATGGGTCCCGTGGCGCTGACCCTGGCGCAGCGGCTGGACATCAATCCGGACCCCATGCTGATGGGCGTCGCCGTCGCCGCCAGTTGCGCCTTCGTCACGCCGATCGGGCATCAGAACAACGCCCTCGTCATGGGCCCCGGCGGCTATGCCTTTGGTGACTATTGGCGTCTCGGCCTGCCGCTGTCGATGGTGGTGCTGATCGTCGCCGTACCGGCGATCCTGTTGTTCTGGCCGCTCTAAGCCCCGCCGACCGGTTACCGTCCCTGAGCATATCGATCCAGGCGCTGTTCCAGCGTGCCGGAATGCAGTTCCAGAAGATGGTTGTCGTCATCGTAGAAATAGATCGATTGGCCCTCGCCTTCGACCCGTGACCGGGGCGACAGAACCTCCAGCCCAAGGTCGCGGATGGCTTGCTCTGCCCGCGGCAGGTCGGCGTCCGAGACCTTGAAGGCGATATGGTTGTAGCTGCGCTCGCGGACCGGATCGCCTTCCATGACCGCGATCCAGGCGTCGCCGACCATGAAGAACCGTTCGCGCGATAGCGAAAACGTCTCCTCACCGCTGTCGTAGACCTGCCTGCCGCCCAGAACCTGCATGACGATCTGCGTCATACGCTCGAGGTTTCGGACGATAAATGTGATGTGGCTCAATCCCTGGGCCATATCCGCCTCCCATCCAATACAGCATCAAGAAACCGGGATCTTGAGGCGAAAAAAGGGCGATCAGCGCCTAGGGCCGAATGAAATGCAGCCCGCTGAACGTCTCGCGCCATTCACGGACTTCCGCCGCCATGCCGTCCGGGTCGTTGGCGTTCAGCGCACGGGCGATCAGGTTCGCCAGCCTGGGCATGTCGTCCACGGTCATGCCGCGGCGGACCAATTCGGGCGTGCCGATACGCAGGCCGTTGATATCGCCCGCCACCCGTTCGATGGGCAGGCCGATGCCGCAGGCGAGGAAGCCCGCCCGCCGCAGTTTCTTGGCCGCCGCCTGGCCGCCGCCCCAAGGCGCCGCCAGAACGGCGAATTGATGCGAAGAAGTGAACCCGCGCTCCTCGGCGAACAGGCCGATGCCTTCGGCCTGCAGGGACTGTGCCAAAGCCTTTGCCGTCGCCGCCATCTCCTTGGCATAGGCCGCGCCGAATTCCCGCCAATCCAGCAGCGAGATCGCCAGCGCCGCCGACTTGGCGGCGTCGAAGTTGGCGGTCATGCCGGGGAAGGCGATGACGTCCAGGCTTTCCGCGATTTCCGGATCGTTGGTGACGATCAGGCCGCCCGCCGGTCCGCCCAGGCTCTTGTAGGTGCTCATCGTCATCAGATGTGCTCCCTGGGCCAGCGGGTCGGGCCAGACTTCGCCCGCCACGATGCCGCAGAGATGCGCCGCGTCGAACAGCACCTTGGCACCGACCGTGTCGGCGATGGCCCGGATCTCGGCGACCGGATGGGGAAACAGGTTGAGACTGCCGCCGATGGTGATCAGTTTCGGGCGCACCTTGCGCACCAGACTTTCCATGGCGTCCAGGTCGACCGTATAGCCCGACGGATCGACGGGCGCCGCATGGCTCCGCAGCTCGAACAAACCCGCGCAGCCCGCCGCATGATGCGTCACGTGGCCACCGATTTCCGGCGACGGCACGACGATGCGGTCACCCGGGACGCAGGTCGCCATGAAGGCGTAAAGATTGGCGATTGCGCCCGAAGGCACGCGGATTTCCGCGAAATCGGCGCGGAAGGTCTCGGCCGCCAGTTCGGCGGCGATGACCTCGATCTCCTCGATCGCCTCCAGGCCCATTTCGTACTTGTCGCCGGGGTATCCCAGCGACGGGCGCGAGCCCAGGCCGGCGGCCAGCGCCGCCTCGGCCTTCGGGTTCATGACGTTGGTCGCCGGATTGAGGTTGAAGCATTCGCGGTCATGAATATCCAAATTGCGGGCGATCAAGCCGTCGATCCGGGCCTCCAGGGCGGCGCTGTCCTCATCCGCCGTCGCCACCGCGTATTTCTGAACGAGCGCTTCGCAATCGGCGGGCACCCAGCCCCGGTGTTTCAGTTTCGCCACGGCGCCCCGTCCCCGCCTACTCGGCCATTTCCGGGATCGGCGAAACCAGCGGCTCGCCCGCGAACAAGGCGTTGAGATTGCGCCGCATCAGCTCGGCGCTGAGAGCATGAATACCGTCCAGCATGCCGCCCACATGCGGCGTCAGGACAATGTTCTTCAGGGCGATCAGGTCGGCCGGAATATTGGGCTCGTCCTCGTAAACGTCGATGCCCGCCCCCATGATGTCGCCGTTCTTCAACGCGGCGACCAGGGCCGCCGTATCGATCACCGTGCCGCGCCCGATGTTGACCAGGAATCCTTCCGGGCCCAACGCCTTCAGGACCGGGGCGTCGATCAGGTGATGGGTCTCCGCGCCGCCGGGCGCGGCGACGATCAGAAAATCAACGGCCGCCGCCATTTCCAGCACGCTTGGCGCATAGGTCCAGGGCAGGTCCGGCTTTTCGCTGCGCGCGGTATAGAACACCGGCATGTTGAAGGCCTCGGCCCGGCGGGCGATGCCCTTGCCGATGGCGCCCATGCCCAGGATGCCGATGGGCCGGCCGTTGGCCGTCGGGCGTGTGTCCGTCGGCGGCCGCCAAGCGCCCGATCGCGCCTGGGCGTCGTAGCGGGGAATATCCCGCAAGGCCGCCAGCAACAGGGCGATGGCGTGGTCGGCGACACCTTCCGCATTGGTGCCGGCGGAATGGGTGACGCGGATGCCGCGCGCCCGGCAGGCATCCAGATCGACCCGGTCGTAGCCGGTGCCGACGCAGCAGACCAATTCCAGCCCCGGCAGGGCGTCGAATTCGTCCGCATAGGCGCCGTAGGAGCCCGAGGTCACCAGGACCTTGGCCGTCCGGCGGATGTCGTCGGACGGTGTTCCGGCCTCCAGATCGAAATCGACCACGTCGAAATCGTCCTTCAACGCCTCGCGGTAAACGGGGGCCGGGTGCTTGAACAGGATGGTTTGTTTCATCTTCTTCCGTTGGTTCGTGTTGCGGGTCTGGCGTTCAGGTGGCCAAAACGTCCGGATTGATCACGTTGATCGGCGCTCCGTTCTCGAAGGCCACGATCTGATCGAAGATATCCGAAAAATGGATTTCCCATTCGTCGACCGTGACATAGCCGATATGCGGCGTACAGATCACATTGGGCATCTCGATCAACGGCTCCGATCCCTTCGTCACCGGCTCGTGGTCGTAGACGTCGACCGCCGCCATGCCGGGACGCCCACCTTTCAACGCCGCCGCCAAAGCACCCTCCTGGATCAGGCCGGACCGCGACGTATTGACCAGCAAAGCCGTCGGCTTCATCAGTTCCAGGTCGGCCTGACTGACGATGCCCTTTGTCGCATCCTTGAGCCGCATGTGCAGGCTCAGCACGTCGCAGTCACGAAAGAACGCTTCCTTGCTTTCGGCGACGTCGCAGCCTTCGGCCTTGGCCGCTTCGCGCGACGCTTCCCGTGCCCAGACGAGAATGCGCATGCCGAAGGCACGCCCGACGTCGGCGACGGCGCGGGAGATGCGCCCGTAACCGTACAGCCCCAATGTTTTATGACGCAGGGTCCGGCCCATGCCCATCTGCCAATTACCGGCCTGCAGCGAAGCCATTTGCTGCGGGATGTCGCGCATGGCGGCCAGGATCAGGGCCCAGGTCAATTCCGACGTGGCGTAGCTGGGCGTGCCTTCGTGCTGCGACGAGCAGACGACGACGCCTTGCTTCGTGCAGGTATCGGCGTCGATATGGGGCCAGACGCTGCGCTGGCTGATGATCTTGAGATTGGGCAGGCGTTCCAGCAGCGGCGTGCGGATCTTGGTCCGCTCACGGATCAGCACCAAGGCTTCCGTATCCTTCAGGCGTTCGGCCAGGCCGTCGGTGTCCTGCAGGTGATCGTTCCAGATGGTGACGTCGTGCCCCGCGATCTTTTGAAAGCTCGGCAGGGTTTTGATGACGTCGAAGTAATCGTCGAGGATGGTGATCTTCATTTTTGGATGCCTCCGCTCAAGGGTATGCCCCCCTTGTTGTTCGGTATTCGGCCGACAGGCAAGAGCCGGTCAGGCGGTTTCTTTCGCTTTGCCGTCGTCCGCCGCCACCATGCGCGCCGCGGCCCATTCGGCCTGCTGCTTGGCCTCGAGTTCGGCATGGTGTTCGGCGTGTTCCTTGGCCTCGGCCATGATCCAATCGCGAAACGCCTTGACCTTGGGCTTGTCGGCCGTGTCCTCGGGCGAGATCAGCCAATAGGCGTGGGCGACCGGGAAGGTTTCCGCGAAGGGCCGCACCAGACGCCCGCTTTCCAGATCCCGTTCGGCGACCGACGCCTTGACCAGCGCCACGCCCTGGCCGTTGACGGCGGCCTCCACCAGCATCCAGTGGGGCGAGATGTTCGGCCCGGGGATCGGGCCTTCCGTGCGCACGCCGTGGCCGCGCAGCCACATCGCCCAGGTCGGGAAGCTTTCGTCGATGTCCTGCTGCACGGGATGCAGCAAGGTATGGTTCAACAGGTCGTGGGGGCTGTGGATCGGGTTCTTGCCGGTCATCAGTTCGGGCGCGCAAACGGCGTAGACTTCTTCCTCGAACATCTTTTCGACGCGGCAGCCCGGATAATTGCCCGGCCCGTAGCGCACGGCGACGTCGGCTTCACCCAATTCGAAACGCACCTTCAACGAGGTCGCAACCAGCATGACCTGAATTTCAGGGTGAAGGTTGGTGAATTTCTCTAATCGGTGGACCAGCCATTTGGCGGCGAAGGTCGGGGTCACGGAAACGGTCAGCGGCCCCGTGGTCTCGGACTCGAACAACGCCTCGGTCGCCGCCTGAAGTTTCTCGAACCCCTCGCGCAGGCCCGGAAGGTAGGCCGCCCCGGCCTCTGTCAGCGACAGGCCTCGTTGCTGCCGATGGAACAGCTGGACGCCCAAATACTCCTCAAGCCCCTTCACCTGGTGGCTGATCGCCGCAGGTGTTACGTGAAGTTCATCCGCGGCCCGCGACATGGACAGGTGCCGGGCGGCGGATTCAAAGGCGCGAAGCGCATTAAGAGGCGGCAAAGTTCTCATGACAAATAGGTTTATCTTATAGATTTTCTAAAATCAAGCGTGAGAAATGGTCGTTTGCGCCGCAACATCGATATCCGTAAGTTTCTCTCAACAGGACGCGGGAAGCCCACGAACGAAAGGCTCCGCAGATCCGAAACAGATAAGTCACTAAGGGACAAACGCTCCAAGCCGATCACACCGGGTTCGTTAGACCCTTTTGAGAGTTAAGGAGAATTAACATGGCCTACAATCGCCATATCGGACATTCGGCCCCGCTGCCCCACGGCGCGCTGCCGACCCAGGAAGAACTGAACGCCCTGCGCCACCAGGCCTGGGACCGCGACATGCGGAACGTTCGCAACGCCTTCGGCCGCTTCTTCAAGTAAGCATCGGCCAGACTACCTAAGACCAGACTACCTGAGAGACGTACTTACCCAAGTCCACTCTTAACGCTTCGCCGCTTCGGCGGCCTTGCCTGAGGAATTATCTCCCTACCCGGTCCCTCACCGGGCATCGACTTCCCACCTTGGGGTCTGTTTTTTGGATCGCTCCAGCCCCCCTTCGCGATCCGGAAGGCAGACCCCTAATTTTTTGAAAAATCTGTTTGTCGCACGGTGCGCCACCTTGGATGGCTCGTTCGGCGAGGCGCTCCCCTGGGTTGGCCTTGCGCGGCCGTCTCGAGACGGCGCTCTCCCTTTCCCTAAATCAAATCGAACGCGATGGAATGCCGGGTGTCGTCCCGGGTGAACGGCTTGACCCCGTGCCAGACGTAGGACGGGAACAGGACCAGCTTGCCTGCCTCCGGACGGATCAGCTTGCGGCTACAGTTGCGATCCGAAACATAGATATCCGGGGGGGCGCCGAATTGGATGCAGCCTTCTCCGGCCTCCCACAAATCTTCCGGCAGGTCTGGGACCTTCACGTAATAGACGCCCGACAGCCAGCCTTCGTCGTGGATATGGCTGGCGTCGTAGCCGGCCCCGCGCAGGATCGTCGACCAGGCGCCGGTGAACCGGAAATCCGGGTTCACGTAGCGCAGGAAGGGATGGCTGTCGTCACGCGGCAAGCCCACGATATACGCCTTGATGGCGTCGGTGATCTGCGTCTTGAGCAGCGCGACCGTGCCCGTGGCCCCGTTGAACAGATGATCGGGAATCTGCGTGCCGCCGCGCATGGTCTGATTGATCGGCGGCGGCAGGGCCTTGTGCCGCACTTCCAATTCCGCGTGCAGGGCGGCGTTGAAGGCATCCAGATCAGCGTAGCCTTCGGGCGGGTCGATCAGCCGGGCCGTGACCGCCGTCTCATAATCGACCAGATGATCGACCGCCGGGTCTCCGGCCTCGGTCATGGCGATGGTCAGCAGGCCCAAGGTCGTCGAGCGCCGCGGGTTTCCGCCATGCGCGCCCCGCAGCGGCGCCACGGCCTCGCCATGCCGCCCGGCGAAGATCAAGGCCTGGCCATAGCGCTCCAGGACCTCGGGGTCGTTGGAATCCCGTTCCATCGCCCGCTCGTGCGCGGCCAATCCCTCATCGATCCGCCCCAGGCCGACCAGCGCCGCACCCAGAAGCGAATGGGCCTGGGCCGCATCGGGCGCCAGCTGAATGGCACGTTCCAGAACCGGCAGAGCCTCCGTATACCAATGATCGAGGACCAGGGACGCGCCGTATTGCAGGTACGCCATGGGATGATCGGGCATTTCGCGGCAGACCCAACGATAGGTATCGTGCATCTGGTCCTGCCGGTCGGCCGTCCACTTCAACGTCTTGAAGCAGCTGTGCGCCGACTCGTGGAAGGGATCGAGGGCGACCGCCTTCCGACACGCCTCATAGGCCTCCTCGCGCCGGTCCAGCTCGAAATAAACGGCGCCCAGGCTGGCGTAGGAATCGGGATAGCCGCCCGAGATCGCGATGGCCTTCTCGAACGCCTTGCGGGCGTCGTCGGGGCGCTGCGCCGCCTGCAGGGCGACACCGTAATTATGGAAGATCTCGGGATCGCCCTGCTGCTTCGACAGGGCGTCTTCGAACGCCTGGATCGCGCCGCCAATGTCATCGAGCTTCTGCAGGGCCATGCCCAGGTTGTTGAGAAAATCCGGGTTGCCGGGGGCCAATGCCAATGCCTTGGCGTAACCCGCGCGGGCGCCGGCGAAATCGTCGCCGTAGAACCGGGCGAGGCCCAGATTGTTCCACCAGGCGGCCTGCCCGCCGTCCAGGGCTACGGCGCGTTCCAGTTCTTCGCGCGCGGCGGCAAGGTCACCGCCCTGCATCAGCGCGATGCCGAAAAGATGCCGCGCCTCCGCGTGATTGGGCTGCGCCGCGATCACCCGGCGGTACAGGTCCACCGCCGCCGCCAGGTCCCCCGCCTGGTGGCGGGCGAAGGCCTGCTGCAAGGAGGGCGCGCCCATGGGTCCGTTTCCGATAACCATGTTCTCAGTTAGCACATTTCCCGGGGGGAGCGGCAATGCGCGACATCAAGCCCCCGCCGGGCGGGGCTTGGCCGCCATTTCGATGGCACCGACTTCCGCATCGCTGAGAGTGAAATCGAAGATATCCTGATCCTCGGCCATATGGCCCGCGCTCTTGGTTCCGGTCAGCACCACCATGCCGACCTGCAGGGCAAAGCGGAAGACGACCTGCATGGGGGTCTTGCCATGGCGCGCCGCCATGTCCTTGAACCCGGGATGATCCAACAGCGTCCGGTTCGCGGTCAGCAGGGAAAAGCCCTGATAGGTCACGTCCTGGGCCCGGCAGAAATCCCGGATCGGCTTGTCCCACAGACGCGAGGCATAACATCGGTTCTGGATAAAGCGCGGTTTCACCTTGGCCTGGGCGCAGAGCAGGCGCAGCTGATCCAGGTTGAAATTGCTGACGCCCAGCAATCGCGCCCGGCCGAAGGCATGGATCGCCTCCATCGCGCGCCAGACCTGCCAATCCTTGGGCGTCAGGCGTCCGCCCGTGGACGGGCCATGCAGGACGTAGGAATCGACGTAGTCCGTGCCCAGGTGTTCCAGGGATTTCTCGAACGATTGGGCGACCTGAACCGAGGCCGGGGCCTCGGCGTCGTAGGGCAGGCGATGGTCCTGGCCACGCAGAAAGGTGAACTTGGTCTGCAGGAACACATCCGCGCGCCGCAGCCCGCCGCCCGCGAAAGCCTTCGCCAACGCCGACCCGACCCCGGCCTCGAAATAATGTTTGCGCTGATTGGCCGTATCGACACCGCGAAATCCGTTCGCCAGGGCCTGGGTCACCAGGCCCTCGGTCGCGTCTTCCTTCCAGGCCGTACCGTAGATCAGCCGGGGCACGGTAACACCGTCGATATCGATGGTCCGGTCGATGGCGGCGTCCTCCCCTTGGCCAGAGATCAAATACGAATGGTCATCCCGTCGGCCAGGGACTGGCGGTAGGCGCGGAACGCCGGCACCGCGCCGGCCACCACCCCCGCCCCCACAACGGCGGCCAGGATCGTGAGATCGTGAACCGTCGGCGCGGTGACTTCCAGGAACAATCCAAAGCGGCTGTCGAGCAATGGCCGGAACGCCCCCAGGCTCACATAGAACAAGGCGAGACCGGCAGCCGCCCCCAGGGCGCTGAGAACCGCCGCCTCGGCGATCAACAGGCCGAACAAGTGGCGCGGCCCGGCGCCGACGGACCGCAGGATCGCCATCTCGCGCCGCCGTTCGTTCAGACCGGCCAGCAACATGATCATCATGCCGAGCAGCCCCGCCGCGACGACGGCGACAGAAATCGCGCCCAAGGCCGCCTCCGCCGTACCCATCAGATCCCAAAGCTCCTGCAAAGCCACGCCGGGCAGCACGGCGAGCAAGGGTTCTTCCCGGTATTCGTTGATTGTCCGTTGCAGGGCGAACCCGGCAAACCGTGATTTGGTGCCGACCAGAAAGGCCGTGATGGCATGGGGCGTCAGGTCCATCTTGCGGACGCGGTCGGCACTCACCCGCATGCCGGGGATGGGGGCGCCGCTGCGCCAATCGACATGGATCGCCTCGATGGCTTCCAGGCTGACGTGCACGGTGCGGTCCACGGGCGTGCCGGTCTTGGCCAGGATACCGGCGACCCGGAACGGTTTGTCCTTGTGGTTCGAAAAGCCTTCGCGCCCCAACCCGTGCGCGACGACGATGGGATCGCCCAGTTCATAACCGAGCTTGCGCGCGACCTCGGCCCCCAGGACGGCGTCGAACAGGTCGTCGAACGGCTTGCCCGCGGCGAAAGTCAGCGGCCGTTTGCGGGCGTACTTGTAGTGCCTGAAGTAATCGCCGTTGGTGCCCAGCACGCGAAAGCCGCGATGGGAATCCCCAAGCGACAAGGGCACGGTCCAGGCGACCTCGGGCCGGGCCGCGATCTCCTTATAGCTCTGCCAGGAGATGTTGTTCGTCGCATTGCCGATGCGGAACACGGAATAGAGCAAAAGCTGGATAGAGCCGCTACGCGCCCCCACCACCAGGTCGGTGCCGGAGATCGTCGCGGCGAAGCTCGCCTTGGCTTCGTTGCGCAACTTCTCGACGCCCAGCACCAGCATCACGCTGACCGCCAACGCCAGCAGGGTCAGCAAGGCCGTGGCCCGGCGGTTGGCCAAGCTCTTGACGGCAAGCCTCAGGATCGGCGCGCTTCTCATGCCGCCCGCGCCGCGCCCGACATGGCCCGGTTGACCGCCGTCAGATCGATCACCCGGTCGAAGTGACTTTCCAGGCGCCGGTCGTGGCTGACGAATAGGACCGTCGCCCCGGTTCTCGCCGCCTCGCCGGTCAACAGGTCGAGAAAGGCGGCCTGGGCGTTGGCGTCCAGGGCCGAGGTCGGCTCGTCCGCGATGATCACCGGTGGGGCCCCGATCAGCGCGCGGGCGGCGGCGACGCGCTGCTGCTGGCCGGTGCTGAGTTCCGCCGCCGAACGGCCCGCGTCAACCTCCGCCGCCAGGCCCATATGGGTGAGCAGACGGCGGGCCTCGGCCTCCGCCCCGCCCGGCGCCGCCGCCGCGCGGGCCCGGCGGGCCGACGAGAACCGACAGGGCAGCAGAACGTTTTCGGCCAGAGACAGAAACGGCAACAGATTGAACATCTGAAAGATGAAACCGATCGTATCGGCGCGGAAGGCATCCCTGCCGCCGCCGGACAGGTGCGACAGGTCCGTTCCCATGATCTCGACGGTCCCGGTTTCCGGCTGGGAAATCCCGGCGAGGAGGTTCAACAAGGTCGTCTTGCCGCTGCCGCTGGGCCCGCTGATGAACAGGCGTTCGCCCGCCCGGGCCGACAGCGCCGGAATATCCAGCACCGGCGGCGCATCGCTGCGCCAGCGGAACTTAACGTCGTCAAGCCGAACGGCGTCGTCGCTCATGCTTCTCCCCAATCGGGCGCGGAAACCGGTCCGCCCGTCAGAAAGTCAGGCGCGGATTGGCCGCTGTCAACTCCGCAGCGCCCTGGCCCTTTTCGGTGATGGTATTGGCCTCCAATTCCTTGGCGTTGGGAAACGCCTGGAAATAGCCGCCGACGTCAACATGACTCAATGCCTCGGGCGCCGCGCATTCGAAATGGTAATGCGCGCGGAATTCGGAATGTTCGCCCCCATGTTCCTTGTCGTGGGCATGTTCCTTTTCATGTCCGCGCTCTTTCTCATGAGCATGTTCATTCTTATGGGCATGTTCTTTTTCATGGCCATGGTCCTTGCCGTGGTCATGGCCTTTCTCATGCTCCCCTTCGTGGCCTTCCATCATCGCCGAATGGATTTCGGCGCCTTCGATTTCACAGCGCGCCGCGTCGGGGAATTTGAACAGGGCGAGACCCTTTTCCAGGCGTTCGACCGCAGCGTCGAGCGTTTTGCGGTCCGCCTCCGTCTCGGCCGAGTGCTCGAACCCGACGATGTCCGCGCCGGGGGCGGTAAGTTCGATTTCGACTTCCTTGCCTTCGATCGCCAGGTTCATCTGCCCGACCCCATGGACATGCGCACCCTGTTCCCGGTCACTGGCGCGGCTCGGACCGGCGGCGGCGACAGCGAGACAAGCGGCGACGCCGATACCGAAAGAAATCGAGGAAACGGCGCGCGGGAACCCGGCGCTCGGCGCGGGGGTATGGCTGGTCATGTTGAATGCTCCTTGAGGTATATGGCGGCGGATGGCCGGAATACGTAATGTTATATTATAACATTTTTGTGGCAGCAACCTGGAAGACGCGGATTTCTATCGGGACAGGTAGACAAGCCGCAGCGCGCGGTTAATTTCCGGATTTGTCCGTATAAGGTTCGACCAGGGTGCCTTGAATCGAATACCCGGCGGTGACGTCGCCCGTACCGTCGACCAAGGTCAGGGCCCGGGTCGCCTGCTTCACCGTCAATTTCCCGGTGACCCAGACCGGTTCGTACAATTCCTTGGCGCGGAACGATTGTTTCAGATGGACGATCACGGTCTGATTGATGGGCGGCGGCGGGACATGGATGCAGGCCCCGACATAGGGCACGAGCAGGAATTCCTCGACCGAGGTGCCGTCGAATTCCAGAGGCAGAACGTATCCCGGCAGACGCACGGTCTCGCCGTCCAGCGTATGAGCCAACAGGGTATTGCGGCGGACGATCTCGGCCTGGAACGCGCGCACCTTCGGGATCATCGCCTCGACGTCGATGCCCTCGCCCTTCAGCTTGAATTCGATTTCCCGGGCGTCTTCAAACAGGGGATGAACCTCGTTGATCACGCCGGCGGCCAACTGGCCGCGGATCGAGGTGAGCATTTCCAATTCCACCTGCTGATCCAGGTCGAGATTCTTGTAGGGGCTTTCCAAGGTCGCGTCCTGAGGGATCAGATCCTCCCAGGTCAGGGTGCGGGGAGCGTCGGCGCGGGCCGGATCGGCGACCAGCAACATCGCGACGACGATCGGCAGAAAACGGATGATCAGATGGCGGCGCATGGGACCCTCGGCGAATGATGTCCGGCCGATCACCTCCGGCCGATGCCCCATACATATTCCCGGCGGCCTGCCCCCGCAATAACCGCGGGCGACCGATGACGTAAAGGCGGGACCATGCCCGCCCGGCGCCGTTCTAGGTCGCGCGTCCGACCCGCGTCGGCGGGAAGCGGACGGTCACCGTCGTGCCTTGCCGTTCGACGCTTTCGATGCCCAACGTCGCCTGGTGCAGGTCGGCCAGGATTCGGACCAGCGAGAGGCCCAGGCCCGAGCCCTGTTGGCCCTTAACCAGGTGGTTGGCGCGAACTTGGGTATAAGGCTCGAACACGTCTTCCAGGGCGTCGCGCGGAATGCCGATGCCCGTATCCTCGATCCGCATCACGATGCCGCCGACCCGGTCCGGACGGGCCGCGATGGTGATGCGCCCGCCCTTCGGCGTGAACTTCACCGAATTCGACAACAGGTTGACGACGATCTGGCGCACCCGGCCGGGATCGCAATGCAAAGCCGGCAAATCGGGTGCCGTCTTGACGACAAGTTCGATGCCTCCGGCGCTCGCATCCGCAGTCATCAGGCGGCGGCAGTCATCCAGGATGTTGGGAACCGAGGCCCAGGATTCGCGCATCTCGATATGCCCGGCCTCGATCTTGGCGACGTCCAGAAGGTCGTTGACCAGATCGAGCATATGGGCGCTGGTCGACCGGATATCGGTCAGGTATTCGCCGTACTTGGGATTGCCCAACTCACCATACGGTTCCTGTCGAACCAGATCGGCGAAACCGACCACCGCATTCAACGGCGTCCGCAGTTCATGCGTTATCCGGGCAAGGAATTCCGATTTGCGCTGATCGCTGATCTCGGCACGCTCCTTGCCGTTCATCAGCTCCATGTTGATCCGCCGCAAGCCCTTGATCTCTCGACGAAGATCCAGGATTTCGCGCTGCAGTTTGTTCTTTTGCCGGTCGCGGCGGCGTTTAACGCCGCGCACCACCCAGACCAACGGCATCACCGGGAGCAGCAAAAGCCCCTTGAGCGAAACCTTGGGTTGGGGGCCATAGCGCGGGACCATGGGTCGGCTCGCGCCATAGGGCATCTCTGAATACTGTTGGGCCATCGTGACTGTCTTCTCTCATCATGTCGCCGCAGTCCGGTCCCCTGGTATTTATTTTGCGTCTTCCAAAATATTGTTATTAACAGGTCAAGTATTCAATATTTTTTATTTAACGTAGTTTTTATCGTAATTTACCTAAAATTTTATCGATCTCCGTCGAACGCCCGCGAACCCGCCGGTTCGCTATGCGGAACGACTTTCCGTTTCTTGACGGAAAAGCCCGTCTCCTTTAAATCCTGCTCCTCTAAATCTCGCAGTGCACAAACGTAGCCGAGGGGGACCGAGTGCCCCCGCGACCGGCTGAATAAGAAGGTAAAGCCATGAAAATCCTGGTTGGCGTCAAGCGCGTGATCGACGCCTATGTGAAGGTCCGGGTCAAATCGGACCAGACGGGTGTTGAAACCCAAAACGTCAAAATGTCCATGAACCCGTTCGACGAAATCGCCGTCGAAGAAGGTGTGCGCCTCCGCGAAGCCGGAACGGCCGACGAATTGATCGCCGTTTCCATCGGCCCGGACCAGGCGCAGGAAACCATCCGTACCGCGCTGGCCATGGGTGCCGACCGCGGCATCCACGTGGTTGCCGACGGCCGTGTCGAGCCTCTGGCCGTCGCCAAGCTGTTCAAGGAAATCATCGCCCGAGAAAACCCGGACGTCGTGATCCTGGGCAAACAGGCGATCGACGACGACAACAACCAGGTCGGCCAGATGCTGGCGGCCCTTATGAGCTGGTCCCAGGGCACCTTCGCGTCCAAGATCGAACTCGCCGATGGCACCGCCAAGGTGACCCGCGAAATCGACGGCGGTCTGGAAACGCTTGATATCAAGCTGCCGGCCGTGGTCACCACGGACCTGCGCCTGAATGAGCCGCGTTATGCATCGCTGCCGAACATCATGAAGGCCAAGAAGAAAGAGATCGCCAAGCTGACGGCGGACGAACTGGGCGTCGACGTGACGCCGCGCGTTGAAGTCCTCAAGGTTACCGAGCCGCCCGTCCGCGAGGCCGGCGTCAAGGTCGAGAGCGCCGCCGAACTTGTCGAGAAACTGAAAAACGAAGCGAAGGTGATCTAATCATGGCTGTCCTGGTTTATGCCGAACACGACAACGCGGCCCTGAAGGCGGCCACTCTGAACGCGGTCACCGCCGCCAAGCAGTTGGGCGACGTCACCGTCCTGGTCGCAGGATCGGGCTGCGGCGCCGTTGCCGAAGCGGCCGCCAAGGTCGACGGGGTTTCCAAGGTCCTGGTCGCCGACGACGCGGCCTATGCCAACGAGATTGCGGAAAACGTCGCCCCCCTGATGGCGGGCCTGGCCGACGGCTTCGATTATATCGTCGCCGCCGCGACGACCAGCGGTAAGAACGTCATGCCGCGCGTTGCCGCCTTGCTTGACGTGCAGCAGATTTCCGACATCTCCGGCATCGAAGGCCCGGATACCTTCATCCGGCCGATCTATGCCGGTAACGCGCTCGCGACCGTCAAGACGACCGACGCCAAAAAGGTCCTGACCGTCCGGGCCACGGCCTTCGACGCGGCCGCGGCCGAAGGCGGTTCCGCCGCCATCGAACCCGCCACGCCGGCTGCCGCCAGCGACCTGACGACCTTCGCGGGTCAGGAACTGACCAAGTCCGAACGCCCGGAACTGACCGCCGCCAAGGTGATCATCTCCGGCGGCCGCGGCATGCAGTCGGGCGACAATTTCGCCATGCTGGAAGAAGTCGCCGATATCCTGGGCGCCGCCGTCGGCGCGTCCCGCGCGGCGGTCGATGCGGGCTTCGTGCCCAACGACTACCAGGTCGGCCAGACCGGCAAGGTCGTCGCCCCGGAACTCTACATCGCCGTCGGTATCTCGGGTGCCATTCAGCACCTGGCGGGGATGAAGGACTCCAAGGTCATCGTCGCCATCAACAAGGACGAAGAGGCGCCGATTTTCCAGGTCGCCGATTACGGCCTGGTCGCGGATCTGTTCACCGCGGTTCCGGAACTGAAGGCGGCACTCGCCGACTAATACCGAATGTGCTCCTCCGCGCGGCGTGGGAACCGCGCGGAGGCGTCCATTTCCGATTTCAATAAGGGGCGTAGGATGAGCATGATCGCGCGTGAGCACCTCTAACCCTTCTTCCCCCACTCCCTCCTCCGACGACACCCTGCCGCGCCACTCGCTGGTGCTCGGTATTCTCTGCATGGTCGGCTCCATCGGGGCGCTGGCCGCGATGCAGATGTTCGTCAAGCTGACGGGCCCCGAATACTCCCCCTTCCAGGCGGTGTTTTTCCGCAATTCCGTCGCCGCGGTCATGATCGTCCCGTTCATGTTGTGGGCGAACGGATTGTCGTCCCTGCATACCAAACGACCGTTCGGGCATTTCCTGCGCTCGCTTTCGGGGGTCCTGGGCAACGCCAGCTTCTATTACGCCTATATGTCGATTCCGCTGTCGGACGGCATGACCATTTCCATGGCCATGCCGATCTTCGCGACGATTCTGGCGATCCCCCTGCTGGGGGAGAAAGTCGGCATGCGGCGATGGATCGCCATCCTGATCGGTTTCGGCGGCGTCGTGGTCGCCCTGGACCCGGCGGGCGATTTTCAGATGGGCAGCCTGTTCGCCCTGATCGGCACGGTGCTTTGGGCGATCTCGCTGATCCTGATCAAGAAACTGGCGCAGACGGAAACCCCGTCGCTGATCGTGTTCTATTACATGATCACCGGGTTCCTGGTGTCAGTCGTCATCCTGCCCTTCGTCTGGATCACGCCGACGCAGGAGCACCTGATCTTCTACATCGCGGCCGGCGTGGTCGGCGGCATCGGCCAATTGCTGATGACCTATGCCATGAAATTCGCGCCCGCCGCCGTGGTCACGCCGTTCGAATACACGGCGATCTGCTGGGCCGTGCTGTTCGACCTTCTGATCTGGAACGTCCTGCCGGATCTGATGACGACGATCGGCGCCGGTATCGTCATCGCGACGGGCCTGTACATCTGGCACCGGGAAACCAAAATCCACCGGACGAAATGACATTCATAAAAATGAATGTGTTTTGTCGCGGCCTGGGAGTATAGACTCCCGGTCATGACATCCTTCGATCCTCTGACCGCCCTCCTCGGCGGCGCTCTGATCGGTCTCGCCGCTGCGCTGGCCGTCCTGTTCAACGGCCGCGTCGCGGGCATCAGCGGCATCCTCGGCGGCATTCTCGACCTGGACCGGGCCAACATGCCCTGGCGTCTGGCCTTCCTGATCGGATTGGTCGGCGCGGGAGCAGTCATGCTGGCGCGGCCGGAGGCGACAATCGAGATCACCGGCTCGACGCCCTTGTTGATCGCGGGCGGCTTGCTGGTCGGCTTCGGCACGCGCCTCGGCAGCGGCTGCACCAGCGGCCACGGCGTCTGCGGTCTGGCGCGGGGCTCCAAACGCTCCCTCGTCTCGACGGCGATCTACATGGGGGTCGCCGTGGCGACCCTGTTCGTCGTCCGCCATGTGATCGGGGGCTGACGCGATGATGCGGTTGCTGTCAGGACTGATCGCGGGGGCGTTGTTCGGCGCGGGGCTGGCGCTGTCCGGGATGGTCGATCCGGCCCGGGTACTCGGCTTCCTCGATATCGCCGGGATCGCCCAGGGCACCTGGGACCCGACCCTGGCCTTCGTCATGGCCGGGGCGCTCGCGGTCGCGACGCCCGGTTACTGGCTGGCCCGGCGCCGGGCCAAACCGATGTTCGAGCCCGCCTTTCAGGTACCCGGCAAAGGCGTCGTCGACCGCCGCCTGACCTTGGGCGCCGTGATGTTCGGGCTCGGCTGGGGGCTGGTGGGGTTCTGCCCGGGCCCGGCCCTGGCGGCGCTCGGCAGCGGCCGGACCGAGGTGCTGATCTTCGCCGCTGCCATGGCCGCCGGGATGTGGCTGTTCGGGCGCGTCGCCCGCTAGGCCGCCGCGACGGCCGCCGCTTCCTCGCCCGCCCGTTTGCCGCCGATGAAGCATTCGGCCAGGTTCCCGCCGGACATGTAGAGGTGGCCGAACAGGCTGCCCAATTCGCCCGCCGCGTAGAGCCCTGGAATGGCCTCGCCGAACGGATTAAGAACCCGCTGTGCGGCGTCGTGGACCGGGCCACCCTGGGTGTTGGCGCAGATCGGCCAGAGCTGCCCATAGGTGAAGGGCGGCTTTTCCAACGGCATCATGGTCGCGGGCAGACGCCCGAAATCGCGGTCGTTGCCGTCGCGGCAGGCCGCGTTCCACCGGTCGATGGTTTCCTGCAGGTCGTCCGCATCGGCGCCGATGGCCTGGGCCAATTCCTCGACGCTGTCGGCCTGGTGCAGGATGCCCATCTCGATCTCGGCCAGATTGTCCTCGGACCATTTGAAGGTGCAGTTCGGATCGTTGTAGGACGGGAAGCCGATGGGCCCCCGCGACCTGCCGTCCTCGTCGACGATCACCCAGGACGGAATGCGCGAATAGCACTGGTTCGACGCGTCATAAGTCGCCATCGGGCGATGCCCCGTGTCCTGCAGGTAGGGCGGATATTCGTTCATGTACCGCTTGCCGAACCGGTCGACGATGATCCAAGGCATCAACGCATCGTTATAGGTGGAGAAGAAGTTCTGAATTTGCGCCTCCGCGCCGTCGGCGCCGGGAATCCAATCGGGCAGCCGAAGCAGGCGGATGCCGTAGGGATGGGCCTCCGGGTCCGAGTGGCGCAGGCCGTAGGTGCCGTGATAGTGCCACATGTGCCAAAGGTCGGCGCCGGCTTCCTGCGCCATCCGGATGCCGTCGCCCGTATTGGCCAGGTACGCGCCGGAATAGACGGGCTTTTCCTGCCAGTACTGCATCTGCATTTCGGGCGAACCTTCGAACCCACCGGTCGCCAGCACGACGCCGCCCTTGGCCCGGATGCGCTTGCCCCCGGCGACCAGGCCCGTGACCTTGCCGTTCTCATGGATCAGGCGTTCCGCCGGGCAGGACATGCGGACCTCGATCCCGCGTTTTTCGATGCTGTCCATCATCACCTTGAACAGGCGCGTGCCGCCCCGCATGCCCATGCCCCAGGTGAAATCGCGCACGGCGTCGAACCCGGGGATCGATTTGACCGAGACGAAGCCGAAGCTGTCGCCACCGGAAAAGGGATAGTTGGCGGGCGACCAGGTCGTCGTGACCTCGGCGTCGTTGACCGTCGCCAGATCGCGGATGAAGGGTTCGATCCGCGCCATTTCGTCGGCCATCTGCCGCAGCAACGGCTCCGGCGTCGTCCCGGCGTTGGTTTCCTTGAGATATTCGAAGGTCGCGTCGGCATCGCGCGAAACCCGCACACCGCCCGCCGAACAGATCGAAATGCCGCCGGGGTGGGTCGACTTTTCAAGCAACAGGACCTTGGCGCCCGCGTCGTGGGCCGCCACGGCCGCCGCCGCGCCGGCAAATCCATACCCGACGCAGACCACGTCGAAGGTATCCTCCCAATTACTCATACGATCCTCCCATAGTACGATGCCTTCCCCTGCCCTATCTGCCTAACCGCGACGGTACGCGACTGCCAACGGCCAATTTTACGGGTTAGACTGTCCAGCATGTCCGATCGTGAACCGCTTCTCCTGCCTTCGATCACCGACGCCGACGCGGCGGCGGAGGGCCGCATCGTCCTGACCGGTTCGCACGGTGGGCTCTACGCGGCCTGCCTGGCGTCCAAGGCCGGGTGCCGCGCCGCGCTGTTCAGCGACGCGGGCATCGGCCTGGACGATGCGGGGGTTGCCGGGGTTTTGGCGCTGAACGACGCGGGCATGGCCGCCGCCGCGGTCTGTCATGCCACCGCCCGTATCGGCGACGCCGAAGACATGCGCGTCCGGGGCCGCATTTCCATCGTCAACGACGGGGCGAAACGGCTGGGCCTGGCGCTGGGCATGGCCGTCGAAGAAGCCCTGGCGAGGCTGGCCGACGCACCGGCGCCGACCGGCACGCTGCCTGCCATGGAAGAGACGCGCCGCGTCCTGCCGCCGTCCGCGGCGGCGCCCGGCGGGCCGGAAATCGTACTGGTGGATTCAGCCTCCTTGGTCTCACCGGAAGACACCGGGCGGATCGTCGTCACCGGATCGCACGGCGGGCTGGTCGGCGGCGATCCCGCACGGGCCTTGAAGGCGGAGGCGGCGCTCGCCGTATTCAACGACGCCGGGATCGGCGCCGACGAGGCCGGGGTGACGCGGCTGCCCGCACTGGATGCGCGCGGCATTCCGGCGGTCGCCGTGGCGCATGTCTCGGCGCGAATCGGCGATGCGGCCTCGGCATGGGAGCGGGGCGTCCTGTCCCGCGCCAATTCCAGAGCCTCGGCGCTGGGGGCCGAGACGGGGATGCCGCTTTCCGCCTGGATTCGTGGCGCCTTCCAGGCGAACTAGGCCGCTGCTGCCGCTGCCCCGGGCCGCCGGGACTTACCTTTCCGAGCCAACATCTGCTAGATTTTCCGGACGGTGCCCACCGCCCCGCAGATTTAAGGATTCGAAACATGGCCCTGGAACATTCGTTCAGGAACCTGACCGAGGACGAACGCGCCGCCTTGATGCGTGTCGCCATCGGCACCGCGTTCGAGGGCGGCGAGACGGTGATCAACCAGGGCGATACCGTCGCGAACCTGATGGTCGTCTCCAAGGGCATGCTACGTGTAACCCATGTTTTCGAAGGCGGTCATTTAAGCGAATTCGTCGGCCCCCTGGGCCCCGGCGACGTGGTCGGCGAGATGTCCTTCGTCGACGGCAAGGGGGCGAGCGCGACCTTGATCGCCGACGGCGAGACGGAGGTTCTGACCATTCCGCGCGACGCCATCGACTCCTTGGCCACGAAAGATCCCAGCTTCGACGGACGGTTCTACAAGGACCTGTTCATGCATCTGTCCCGGCGCCTGCGGGCGACCAACCTGCGGGCCGATCCGGGCCCGGCCGCCGGCGGATGAGGACCGGCGCCGCACCCGGCGCGTCATCCTTCCCCCCTTCCCTCCAAAGTTATCAATGATAGAAACACCCCCCGCTTCCTCGACAATCGACGCGCGCGCCTTCAACCGGCGCGTCTGGGCGCTGGCGCTGCCGATCATGGCGACCAACGTCACGATCCCGCTGCTGGGGTTGGTCGATACGGCGGTGGTCGGGCGCCTGCCGGGGGCCGAATACATGGGCGCGGTCGCCATCGCCGCCGTGATCATGAACGTTCTATACGCGTCGCTGAACTTCCTGCGCATGGGGACCACGGGCTTGACGGCGCAATCGTTCGGCGCCCGGGATTCCGATCAGATGCGATCCTGGCTGGCCAGGGCCTGCATGCTGTCTGTCGTGCTCGGCCTGGGCCTGGTTGCCCTGCAGGTCCCGATCCTGAGCCTTTCGCACTGGCTGATGGCGCCCAGCGACGCCGTCTGGCCGCTGACCGAAAGCTATTTTCAGATCCGCATCTGGGGGGCGCCGGCGGCGCTTCTCAATTTCGCGCTGCTGGGCTGGTTCTTCGGCGTGCAGGACATGCGCTCCGCCCTTTATGCCCAAGTTTTCCTGAACGGGATGAACATCGTGCTCGACGTCTGGTTCGTGCTCGGCCTGGGTTGGGGTGTCGATGGTGTCGCCTGGGCGACCATCATTTCCGAATATTCCGCCGTGTTGCTGGGATTCTGGCTGGCCGCCCGGCGACTGGGGCACCTGGGCGGACAGTGGCGGTGGGACCGCATCCGCGATACCTCGCGCATCCGCCGCATGTTAGGCGTCAACCGCGACATCTTCATGCGTTCGATCTGCCTGCAGGCGGCCTTCGTCATCTTCACCTCGGCCGGGACCCGCATGGGCGACGACGTGCTGGCCGCGAATGCGCTGCTGCTGCAGTTCACGATGTTCACGGCCTACGCCCTGGATGGTTTCGCCAATGCGGCCGAAGCCATGGCGGGCGAAGCCGTGGGGGCCCACGATCAGAACCTGTTCCGCCGCGCGGTGAAGGTGAACACGGTCTGGGGCGTGTTGTTCGCCCTGGTCTTCTCCATGGCCTATTGGGCCTTCGGCACGCATATCGTGAACCTGCTCTCCACCGTCACGGAAGTGCGGGAAATGGCCTATGTCCATCTGGTCTGGATGATCGCCCTGCCGGTCGTTTCGGTCTGGAGCTATCTGCTGGACGGGGTGTTCATCGGCGCGACATGGACGCGGGAGATGCGAAACGGCATGGCGATCTCGCTCGCCGTTTTCGCCGTGCTGCTGCCCTGGGCCACGGCGACCTGGGGCAACCAGGGTCTCTGGGCGGCCTTCACCCTGTTCCTGGGCATGCGCGGGATCACCATGGCGGTGATGTACCCGCGCCTGGTCGCCGGCGTCGGCCAAGGCCCCCGGCCCGACGACGGATAAGGCCCTCGGCCCGAGACGTAATTCATATTCTGGGTTCTTGACCTCGCGCCCGGAACCGCCGATTTTGACCGGCAACATCCCGACAACAAGATCAAAGAGCCCAGATGACCGACCTCCGCAGCCGCCCGCTGATCGAAAAGCTCATCGGTTTCGACACCACCAGCCACTATTCCAACCTGGAACTCATGGCCTTCGTGCAGGACTACCTGACCGGCCATGGCGTGGAAAGCCAACTGGTCCACGATTCCACGGGGACCAAGGCGAACCTTTACGCCACCCTGGGCCCGACGGACCGGGGCGGCATCATGCTGTCCGGTCATACGGATGTCGTGCCGGTGGACGGCCAGGACTGGGCGACGGACCCGTTCGTCGTGACCGAAAAGGACGGCAAGCTCTACGGCCGCGGCACGTCGGACATGAAAAGCTTCATCGCCATCGCGCTGGCCTTCGTGCCCGAATTCCTGGAACGCGGGCTTGAGACACCGATCCACCTGGCGTTCAGCCATGACGAGGAAGTCGGCTGCATCGGGGTGCGGTCGCTGATCAAGATGATGAACGAGCTGCCGATCCGCCCGGTCATGGGCATCATCGGCGAGCCGACCAGCATGCAGGTCTGCGTCGGCCATAAGGGCAAGCGCAGCTTCCGTGCCCAGTTCAAGGGCAAGGAAGCCCATTCGTCGCTGACCCCGATGGGCGTCAACGCGGTCGATTACGCGGCCAAGCTGGCGGTCTTCCTGCGCGGCATGGCGGAACGCATCGCCGGCGAAGGCCCCTTCGACGAATTGTACGACGTCGCCTACACCACCGTGCATACGGGCGTGATGAAGGGCGGCGAGCAGTTGAACATCGTCCCCGGTCATTGCCGCATGGATTTCGAATTCCGCCACCTGCCGAAGCACGACGCGGACGCGCTGGAAGGCGAGATCATGGCCTACGTCCGTGAATTGGAAGCCGAGATGCAGGCCGCCTCGCCGGAAACCGGCATCACGGTCGAGGAACTGTCGGGTATTCCCGCCCTCGACACCGACCCGACGGACGAGGTCGTGACCCTGGCCAAGCAATTGGCCGGGCGCAACGACCACGCCGCCGTCGCCTTCGGCACGGAAGCGGGCCTGTTCCAGCAGACCGCCGGCGTGCCCAGCGTGATCGTCGGCCCGGGCTCGATCAACGAAGCCCACAAGCCGAACGAATTCATCACCCTGGATCAGGTCGCCAAGGGCGAAGCCTTCATGGCCCGCCTTGCAGACAAGGTGTGTAAAGGGTAGCCGTCAGCCAGGCGGACGACGCAGCCGCCGCACCACCATCCGCCCCGGATGCAATGCCGCCGCGACCTGCCGGTCGACCGGCAGCGGTGCCCCCGACATCTGCGTCGCGAGAATTTCCGCCGCCAGGAACGCCGTCTGGTATCCGCGCGAGCCCAGGCCGCTGAGCACGTACGCCCCCGCCTGATAGGGCGCCGCCGGCCAATCGCCGCGCCGCCCATGATGCAGGTCCGCATAGGCCGCCTCATACCCCGCCGCGTCGGCCACCGGCCCGACCAGGGGCAGATGATCCGCCGTCGTCGCGCGGAGCCCTGCCCATCCCGTAAGCGGCGCCGCGCCCCAGTCCTCGGCCAAACCCGGCACGACCTCGGCCAGCTTGGCCATCGGCACGGCCCGGTCGCGTTCCGTCAGATGCTCCCACCCGCCGGGTGCGGCGGTCAGGTCCCAACGGCCATAACTCGATCCCAGAACATGCCCGGCCCCGCCGCCAACCAACCCGGTCACCGGCGTCAGGTGCCCGCCGAAGCTGACCGGCAGGCGCAGGCGCGCCGATTTGGCCGTGGCGGGAAGGTAGGACAACTGCCCCCGGTTGGCGCGCAGGTCCATTCCCGACCCGGGCAAGAGGCGCGCCGACCAGGGCCCGGCGGCGGCAACGACGGCATCCGCCGCCACGGTGGAACCATCCGCCAGCGAGACCGCCCAGCCGCCGTCCTCCGGCGCCAAGGCCGTGACCCTTGCCTGCCGAACCTCCGCCGCCGCCACCCCCGGCGGCGCCGCGAACCGGGCCGCCGGAAACCAGACACCGCCCCGCGCAACGGGCAGGCCCCCGAGGTCCGATGCCTCCACCGCTGTGACGGCTTGGACCAAATCGTTGCCCCAACCGAGCCGCCCGGCAAAATCCAGGAGCCGCCCGGCATCGCCTTCCGGCAGGTGCAGCGCCCCGGCGGCGGGCGGCAGACCGGCGCGGGCATCCGCATGGACGAAAGCCTGGGCCATGAACCGCCCGTACGGCTCCGCCGGATCGGCGAGACGCGGCGAGACCAGAACCCGGTCGGGCTGGGCCGCGGGGTCGGCGGGGTCGAGCAGCGTCACGCGGAACCCTTCGTCCGCCGCCGCCCGGGCCGCCGCCCGCCCGGCGATGCCGCCGCCGATCACCGCGACATGGGCGCCGGGCGCCAAGGGGGGCGGCGGGGCGTACCAGGAATCGAAGTCATTGTTTCCGGCGGCCCCCTCATACCGGCCCATGAGACTTTCACTCTTGTCCCCGAAACCGGGACGTTTCTCCATCACGAAGCCCTGCGCCGTCAGTCCCCGCCGCACGGCCCCGGCGGCGGAAAAGGTGGCAAGACGGGCACCCGGCGCCGACAGGCGCGCGACCTCGGCGAAGACATCGTCCGTCCACATATCGGGATTGTGCTTGGGCGCGAAGCCGTCGAGGAACCAGGCATCCATCCGCCCCGCCATCTGACGCAGCATCGGCAGGACCGGGCCGAACAGCAGGGTCAGGCTGACCCGCCCGCCGTCCAATCGCAGCCGGTGAAACCCCGGCACCCGGCGTGGCCAGGCCTGGCGCAGCGCCGATGCCAGGTCCGCCAGTTCGGGAAAGGCGGCATGGGCCCTGGCCAGGTCGTCCACGCCCAACGGAAAGCCTTCGACCGATACGACGTGCAGGCGGGCGTCGGCCGGGGCCGTGCGCCGCCAGGATTCCCACAGCGCCAGGAAGTTCAGCCCCGTGCCGAACCCCAACTCGCCCAGGTGGAACCGCGACCGCCCGACCCAGCCTCCGGCCCCGCCGATTCCGTCAAGAAAGACATACCGCGTTTCGCCCAGACCGTCGGCGACGGAGAAGTAAACGTCGCCGAAGACGCGGGAACGCAAGGCGCCGTCCCGCCAGTCCGGATCGGCAGAGCCCAGGATACCGGGCGCCCGGCTATGGTTTTCGTCCGTCATGGCTTCTCTATACCAGGGAGGTGGGCCCGCCCGCGAATGGCTTGATCCGGGGGCGTTGATTTCCCCCGCCGTGGAGGGGATAAGAGAGATGCGGCGATGGTCCGCACCGGCTTGTTCATCAAAGGAGTTTGTCCATGCCCCGCATCCTTTCCGCCTTCCGCGTCCTTCCCGCCGCCGGCCTGGCCGCGGTCCTGTCGATCTCCGTGCTCGCGGCCTGCAGCCCCGAAGTCGGCAGCAAGGAATGGTGCGAAGACATGAAAGAAAAGCCGAAGGGCGATTGGTCCGCCAACGAAGCCGCCGATTTTACCAAGCACTGCGTGCTTTAAAAAATCGTACGGCCGGGCATCAAACCTTAAGATTCTTTAACCGGTTGGTAATTCCTAGGGTCCTATCCTCTCCCCGCATGGCTCCAGAACGGAGCCGTTACGAGGCCAGGAGACGGAACCCATGGGTATTTTGTCGACGACGCGCTCCCGCACGGGAAGCCCGCAAAGTGACCGGTTTGCACGATTGACCGTGGTCGTCAGCGACGGGCAGGATTTTTTCCTGCACCAGACGCGGCGGACCTTGGCGCAATTAGGCGTGCGTGACATTCATCTGGCCGGTGACGGCGCCGAGGCCCTGGGCCTGGTTCGCACCCATCAGCCGCATCTGGCAATCATCGATTGGGACCTGGACGCGATCCCGGGCCTGGAATTCACGGCCTTCCTGCGCCGCGCCGAAGGCAGCCCGGCCCCGAACCTGCCGATCATCATGACCATGTCCTCGGTCGACCGGATCAAGATTTCCCGCGCCATGAGCGCCGGGGTGAACGAAATCCTCATCAAGCCGGTGACGGCCGATGCCCTGATGCGCCGCATCGTCACGGCCCTCAGCCAGGCGCGCAAGCCGCAGGTCGCGACGACCGCCTACGTCGGCCCCGACCGCCGTCTGGCCGATCACCCGATCAACGGCGAGGAACGGCGCGCCGGCGTCTGAACCGCCCGCCCCCATCACCGAGCCTGAAAAGAAAAAGGCGCCGCTCCGGATCGGAGGGCGCCTTTCGTTTTGGCTGGGGTACCTGGATTTGAACCAAGACTGACGGAGTCAGAGTCCGGCGTGCTACCGTTACACCATACCCCATTGGAAATTCGGCCGGGCGGACCCTATTTGTGGGGGGCCGCCGCGTGCCTGGGGCGGTTATATAACGGCTGACCCCGGGGAACGCAACCGACGAGACGCGGTTTCGCGTTCGATCAGATAACCCTAATAACTATATTGATTTGTTGGATGCCCGGGCGCGGTCCCGTAAACTACAGAGTCAAGCGGGACAAAACCCGCACCAAAGCGTTGGAAGATTCGATGGCCAAGTGGCCCGCCGCAAATTCGCAGTTCCGCAACCGCCGCCGGTACAAGGGCGGCGGCCCCTGCTTTGCGGCCATCGACCTGGGCACGCATAACTGCCGGATGCTGATCGCCAAGCCGTCGGACAAGGGCCCGGTGGTAATCGACGGTTTCTCGCGGATCGTGCGCCTGGGCGAAGGTTTGACCCATTCCGGCAATCTCTGCGAGGACGCGATCCAACGGACGATTTCCGCGCTCCGCGTCTGCGCCAGCAAGATCCGGCGCCACAACGTCGTACAGTCCCGACATATCGCCACGGAAGCCTGCCGCCAGGCCATCAACTGCAAGGACTTCTTCGAAAAGGTCCACGCCGAGACCGGCATCATGCTGGAAGCCATTCCGGCCGAGGAAGAAGCGACCCTGACGCTGACCGGCTGCATGCCGCTGCTGCGCTGCGGCCATTCGCGGGCCCTGATGTTCGACATCGGTGGCGGCTCGACGGAACTCAGCTGGATCGACCTGACCACGCCGGAGCCCCGGGCCATCGGGATTCTGTCGCTGCCCATCGGGGTGGTGAACCTGATGGAAAAGAACGGCAAGCCCGATTGCACCGCCGACGGCTTCGATTGCCTGGTCGCCGAGATCGATGCCCTGCTGGCCCCGTTCGATGCCGAGTTCGGGATTTCCGAAACCTTCGCCCGTGAAGGAGCCCGGATGTTGGGCACCTCGGGCACGGTAACGACCCTGGGCGCCATGCATTTGGGATTGCAGCGCTACGACCGGTCGGTGGTCGACGGCCTGACGATCGATTTCGCCGACTTGGAGAAACTGGCCGACCGGGTCTCCGCCATGCCCTGCGAGGCGCGGAAGAGCCTGCCCTGTATCGGGCCCGAACGGGCCGACCTGATGGTCATGGGCTGCGCCATTCTGAAGGCGATCACCAAACGCTGGCCGGCCGGGCGCCTGCGCATCGCCGACCGGGGCGTGCGCGAAGGCCTGCTCGTTCGCATGATGCAGGACGCCGAAGTTCAATGAGCCGCAAACCGGGATCAGGACGATCCGGTTCGAGCCGAACCGGAAAGCCCAAGTCCGCGTCCCGCACGGGGACCGGCGGCAAATCGGGCAAGACCGCCGCCACGCGGTTCTCCGGGCGCGGTATGCATACCCGCGTGAAGACCGCCAAGGGACGCAAGACGTCGTCGAAGCTTTGGCTGCAACGGCAATTGAACGATCCCTACGTCGCCGAGGCCCAGGCCCGGGGGTTCCGTTCCCGCGCCGCCTTCAAGCTGATCGAACTGGACGAGATGTTCGGCCTGCTGAAACCGGGTGCCCGCATCGTCGATCTGGGCGCCGCCCCCGGCGGCTGGACCCAGGTCGCCGTCGACATCGTCGGCAGCAAGGACGGCGGGCCCGGCCAGGTCGTGGGATTGGACCTTCAGGAAATGGATTCCCTGCCGGGCGCCACCCTGATCATCCAGGATTTCATGGACGACGACGCACCGGACCGGATCAAGGCGGCGCTCGACGGTCCCGCCGACCTGGTCATGAGCGACATGGCCGCCCATGCCACGGGCCACCGCCAGACCGACCATATGCGGATCATGATGCTCTGCGAGGCGGCGTTCGATTTCGCGTGCGAGGTTCTGGCCCCCGGCGGCGCCTTCGTCGCCAAGGTGCTGAAGGGCGGCACGGAGAACGATCTGCTGGCCCTGATGAAGCGCCGGTTCACCACGGTCAAACACGCCAAGCCGCCGGCCAGCCGCGCCGATTCCGCGGAGAGCTATGTCGTGGCAACCGGTTTTCGGCCGGAAACAGACGCCTAAACACAGCGGAATCCTTGGCTTTTGACGCGGGTGCGAAGGTGCTTGGCAAGCAACAATCCATGTGTATGATGGGCCGCCAACTCGAACACAGAACCGCGAGGATGGCATGGTTGACCTGCGAGAAGCCCTTACTTTTGACGACGTTCTCCTGGTCCCGGCCGCGTCCAGCGTTCTCCCCGCCACCGCCGATACCACCACGCGCCTGACCCGCGATATCTCGCTGGGCATTCCGCTGGTCTCCGCCGCCATGGATACGGTGACGGAAAGCGGACTCGCCATCGCCATGGCACAGGCGGGCGGCATCGGCGTTCTGCACAAGAACATGACGGCCGAGGAACAGGCCGCCGAGGTCCGCAAGGTCAAGAAATTCGAAAGCGGCATGGTCATCAACCCGGTGACCATGTTCCCGGATCAGACCCTGGCCGAGGCCCTGGCGATCAAGGAGAACACCGGATTTTCCGGTATGCCCGTGGTCGAACGGGAAACCGGCAAGCTGGTCGGCATCCTGACCAACCGTGACATCCGCTTTGCCGAAAACATGGATCAGCCGGTTTCCGAGCTGATGACCCAGAACCGGCCGGACCTGCCGCTGATCACGGTCAAGGAAAACGTCAGCCGCGAAGAAGCCAAGCGCCAACTGCACAAGTACCGGATAGAACGGCTGATCGTCGTCGACGACGATTACCGCTGTGTCGGCCTGGTCACCGTGAAGGATATCGAAAAGGAACAGGCCCACCCGAACGCCTGCAAGGACGACCAGGGCCGTTTGCGCGTGGCGGCGGCGACCGGCGTCGGCGACGACGGGCGGGCGCGGGCCGAAGCCTTGATCGACGCCGGGGTCGACGTGATCGTCGTCGATACGGCGCACGGCCATTCAAAGGGCGTCCTGGAATCCATCGAAGCCATCAAGAAAATGTCCAACTATACCCAGGTCATCGGCGGCAACGTGGCGACGCCCGAGGGCGCCAAGGCGTTGATCGACGCCGGCGCCGACGGGATCAAGGTCGGCATCGGGCCCGGTACCATATGCACCACGCGCATGGTTGCGGGTGTCGGCATGCCGCAACTGACGGCGGTCATGGAAACCTCGGAAGAATGCGGCAAGGCGGGCGTGCCCTGCATCGCCGACGGCGGCATCAAGTATTCCGGCGATATCGCGAAAGCCATCGCGGCCGGTGCCGAGGCGGTAATGATCGGCTCGCTGTTCGCCGGTACGGACGAAAGCCCGGGCGAGGTCTTCCTCTATCAGGGCCGGTCGTTCAAATCCTACCGGGGCATGGGCTCGCTGGGCGCCATGGCGCGGGGCTCCGCCGACCGTTACTTCCAGGCCGAAGTTTCCGACAACCTGAAACTGGTGCCCGAAGGCGTCGAAGGCCGCGTTCCCTACCGGGGGCCGCTGGGCACCATCGTGCACCAGCTGGTCGGCGGCCTGCGGGCGGCCATGGGCTATACGGGCTGCGCCACCATCCAGGAAATGCGCACCAAGCCGGAAATGCGCCGCATCACCGGCGCCGGCTTGCGCGAAAGCCACGTTCACGACATCACCATCGCCCGCGAAGCGCCCAACTACCGCTCGGATCCCTGATCCCCGCCCAACGGACGCGAACGGCCGGCAACGCGAGGGAGGCGCCCCATGGCCCGTATCGAAACCGAACAGCAACTGCGTGAAATCTACAAGGAGCCCGCGGGCCGCGCGGTCATCAAGCAGACCGACCGGCTGGAGGTTCATTCCAAACGGTTCCTGGCACTCTCGCCATTCTGTCTGCTGGCGACCAACAGCGCGGCGGGTGGCACCGACGTCTCGCCGCGCGGGGAAGAGCCCGGCTTCGTGCAAGCGATCGACGATCTGACCGTCGCCCTGCCCGACCGGCCCGGCAACAACCGGATCGACAGCTTCCGCAATATTATCGCCAACCCGGACGTCGGCTTGATTTTCCTGATCCCCGGCGTCAACGAGACGCTGCGGATCAACGGCCACGCCGAAATCCGCGACGACGAAGACCTGATGGCCCGGTTCGTCATCAATGGCAAGCTGCCGAAATCGGTCATGCTGATTTCGATCCGGGAAGTCTTCCTGCATTGCGCCAAGGCATTGGTGCGCTCGCAGCTTTGGGATCCTTCAGCTCAGATCGCGCGCTCTGACCTGCCGCCGACGTCGCGCATGATCGCCGACATGGCGGGCGAGGCCGGCACCGACCTGCCCCAGGAAAGCCAGGAAGAAATGGCCCGTCGGCAAAAGGAAGTGCTGTACTAAGCCCGACCGGGAACCGGCGGCCGACGACAAATGCCGCCGACCACCATCCCGGATCAAGACCCCCACTACCAGGTCGCCTGTAGACCGACGAACATCGCTCGACCGGTTCCCGGTTCGAACAACGCGGACGTGTCTGTTGCCGTCGCGGCAACCGACGTGCTGGCAACGTACTTCTGGTTCAGCAGATTCCGGGCGTCGAGATAGAGCGAGATGTTCTCGGTCACGTCGTACCCGGCCTTGAACCCCAACAAGGCGTAGGACTTGCTGGAGACCGTATTAGCGTTGTCGACGTAATAGGCCTGCGGCACCCATTCCAGGTTCGGGCCGGCGTAGAGGCCACTCGGGTGCTTGTACATCACCTCGGCCCGGATGAAGTGTCGCGGCGCCCCCGGGAGATCGTTGTCGCCCCAGCTTGCATCATCGTCAAAGGTGAAATGATTGAACGTGTAGCTGGCGTTCAGCCAGAGCGCATCGGAGTGACCACCGCTTTCCCAAAGGCCTTCCAGGAACGCCCATCCGATTCCGGCCTCGACGCCCTGATGAACGGTGTCGTCGGCATTGGTCACGCTGAAATTCCCGCCGCCCAGATCGAAGAATTGGAATTCGTTCTTCAGATGCGCACGGTAGACGGCAACGTCCCAGGTCAGGCCCGGGCGGGTGCCGCGCGTGCCGATTTCCAGGGTCGTCGCTTCCTGGGCCTTGGTGTCAGAAAGGGCCACGTTGGTAAAGTTCAGTTCGCCGAAGGTCGGTGCCTCGGCGCTGCGCGCGAGGTTGCCGAAGACCTGCCAATCGGGATCGACCCGCCATAGTAGGCCGACCTTGGGATTGGCGAAGGTGTACTCGTTTTCGCCCGAGGTGTTCGTCGCGTTGTCGAATTCATCAATCCGTTCGCGCGTCGCATGCATGACCTGAAGGCCGGCGACCAGGGTCAGGTCCGGGCGAAGATCGAAGGCGTTCTCCGCATAGGCGATGTAGTTGAACGACCGGTCCTCGGACGCCGACCGCATGGCGCCCTTGTTGCCTCCCGAGTTGGTGAACTGCTTATTGTCCACCCATCCGCCGGAGAAGGTGACGCCCAGGGTCAGGCGGTTCTCGTGACCGGCGATCTGCCGTTCATCGACGGCGCGGGCGTAGGCGCCGAAGTCTCGGTAGTTGTAATCCAGGTATTGGAAGATCGGATGGATCAACTGCTTGGCGACGCCGTACCCGCCGACTTCGATCGTCGTCGGTCCCAGTTGCCAAGCCGTCTTGTTGGACAGGCGGGCGGATTCAATGTTGCGTTGGTAGTTCTGGTTCAGGTTGTTGGTCGCCGCCGCCTTCGGTGACGTCAGCGCAGAGGTCTTTGTCACCGTACCCGGAATGTGCTGATGAATATCGGTCAATGACACATAGAACCTGGTTTCCAGGTCCTCGTTGATCTTCCATCCCGCGTTGCCAGAAGCCCGATAGGAGTATCCGCCGCTGTGATCCCGGTAACCTTCCGACTGCACGCGCGCGGCGGTCAGGAACCCATCGAAGGCACCGGAGGCGCCGCCGGTGCTGACCTGTTGCCGGTTGAACCCGAAACTCCCCACATCGGCGCGGGCCTGCATGGTGTCGGCGTCATAGCCGGTAGGCGAAACGAAGTTCAACACCCCGCCCAAGGTATTGGTGCCGTATCGCAGGCCGTTGGCGCCTTTGTAGACCTCGACATAGCGGTAGGCCGTCGGGTCGAGTTCTTGGAAATCGCTGCTGCCGTCGGCGGCATTGATCGGCACGCCGTCCTGGTACATCTGGATTCCGCGCATGTGGAAATTCCGCGACAGGCCGGACCCCCGGATCGAAAGCCGCGTGTCCTCACCCCATTTGGGCTGCACGAACACGCCCGGCGTATATTCCAGAACCTCCTTCAAGGTTTGGGCGGCTGTCTTTTTCCAAACGTCGTCAGGGACGACTTCGACCGCCCCTGGGGTGGTTTCGATGGCTCGCCTCGCACCCTCGGCCGTCGGCACCGTCAAGGACGGTTCGGCCGTCCCGGTCACGGTCACCACGGGCAGTTCGACCGGCTCGTCGGCCAAGGTTGATCCAACAGAGACAGGGGCTGCGAAGGCAACCAGAAGGACGGCACGTTTGGCCGCCACATAAATTCTATGCGTCATTGATTTCGTCTTTCGAGGTAAGATTCAGGGCTTGGGAAGAAGGCGCAGCGTTGGGGCCGGCGACGTCACATCGTGGGACGTCTTGCCGACAGGCGGGATCTCCGCCCAGTCGCGTTCTCCCTGTTCGCATTTCTGCAGCACCGGAAAATGCAGAACGCCATCCGGTGCCGACGGCGGCAATTTCATCTGCAGGCCGAATTCGTCGAAATAGGCATCCGGCAGGGACCCGCCGGTCCAGGTGACGCGGGCAATGCGATCAGTGATGACCTTTCCGTGATACCCCTTGATCGGCTCCGCGAGCCGTTCGCGTTCGATCTCGATACGCCAGCCCGGCTTGACCTGCGGGCGGACGTGCATCGTACCCATGGGTAGGGTCACGGTAATGGAAACGGTAGCCGACCCGGAACATCCGTGCCCGACCCGAAAGGCGGACTTGAAATAACTTCCGGCAATCGCTTCGCGGGTATCAAGGACGATATGAGCTTTTGCGCCGCTGGAGACGGCACAGGTGACGGCAGCGGCGCAGGCGGCCGCTTTAAGGAATGTGAAGGACATGGCAAACCCCAATAGCTGAAGAACGCCGAAGGCGGTTCACCCGGCAAAGGGTGGCCTTCGGCAGGATGAAAGTCAGCCGAGGTCTGCGGGGGGTGCCCTGGAACCGAGAGAAGAAGAAACAACGCGCGGGGCCGGAATCTGATCGCGCTGGACATGCTGCACGACCTGGGCAGCGGCCATCCGATGCACGGCGGGTCCGTCATCTTGATCAAGGACCTTGGCGGCGACCTTGAAAAACGGACAGGCGAAAGACCCTGTTTCAGGCGCCCCGCCTGTGGAAGCGGGGGAAACCGGCTGGCCCGTCTCGTCGACGGTGACGGTCGTAAACCCGGTTCCGGTACAGATGACGATTTCGTAGACGCCGGCCTTGGCGGCGGCGATATTCGGCATGAAGCCAGCGGGGATGGCAAGCTGCAGCGCAAACAGGATCGCCGTCAGGTGCACGGCGAACCGCCGCGCAGATAACCAACACCCTGATCTTAATCCCCATCGCATGTAGAGGATTAAGCCCCGACACGAAATCCATGTCCAGGGATTATTGTGCGCCGCAACACCTTCGGTCCCGCGACGGCGTCAGCGCGGCCAGCGCGGCAGGGCGTCGAGCCCCATGTAGGTGATGGCAGCGCCCAAGATCACTGTCGCGATCATGAAGCCCAACAATGTGTAGCGGTGGAAGTTGCCTTCCTTGGCCGATTTGATTGCCTGAATCTTGCGGAACAGCGGGCTGAAATGGCGGGTCACGGCCCGAATGCGCTGTAGTTCGTTGTGCTGCCAGAACTGATAGACCACCAGCATGAAGATCGATGCACAGGTCATCAGAATGATCATCGCCGTCAATTTGTTGATGATCGGGGCACCGGCATTGATGAACTTGGCGATCACCAGAAAGGCCGCGAAAACCGCCAGGGTCGAGCCGACCGTCCACCATTGCTGCGCCTTGACAAACAAGAGCGCGTCGTTCGCCTTGTTGTAGATCAGCGCCAATTCATCGCGCACGGCGTCGTCGATGGGGTCTTCCTGAACGGCATCGGTGTCGTCGATATCAGCCATGATATTGCTCCTTCGCAAATGACCGAGATGGGGAAGACAGCGCAATATGCGTGCCAATCCACTTATGCCAAAGGTCTAGCCCCCTGTTTTCAGGGCAGGAATTCGATCAGGCCGTCAGATCTTGAATTCGCGCGGGTCGATGATGCGCGGCGGCACCTGCGGCGCCTTCATGGGCGGCTGGGGCGGCGGCTGGATCTCGACGTTCATATCGCCCAGGTCTTCCGGCCCCTGTTTCGAGAACGGATTGGTGATGACCAGGACAGAGTTGCGCCGAACGGCGTCTTCCAGGCCGTCCTGAATCTGTTCCGCGAAGCGGGGGTTCCAAGGGATCGAAAAATACCGGGGTTCCGTCTCGCCCGCGAGGCGCAGCCAAAGATAGATGCGTTCGCCTTCGTCGAAATCGACCCCCAGGACGATGGCTTTCTCCCGTTCCCGGTCGAACCAGGCGAAGGCCATCGGCTTGGGCCGGGACAGCATCTCCATCAGCTGGACATAGGCGAGAGGCAGAAGCACCGTCACGGCCGCGACGGCGGCGAACCGGACCCAGGTCTTGCGCGGCGCCCAGACGGCCAGCGCGCCAAGCGCGAAGGCGGTCAGGGCAAGCCCTGTGAAGATGTAATAGATGATGTCCATGCCGTCTCTCCGCCTCCTGCCCTACCGCCCCGCCTAGTTCAATTCCGTGATCAAGGGTTTGCGCAGTTTGCTGATGCTGCCGTCGACCAGATGCCCATCGTCGCTGAGCCGAAAGCGGAACGCCGTCTCCTCCTGATTCTTGGAGCGCAATTCGACCGTCGTCGCGGCGATCTGTTCCGGTTCCTCCAACGGGCGTTTGATGCTGACCACCACGCGGACGGGAATGCGGCGGCCCGGCGGCAGAGGTCCGTACATATGCACGTTGACCACGTATTCCCCCGCCGGCACGCCGCGGCTGTAGGACATTTCGTAATTGCGGTCGGTGGCGTCGCCTTCGGTGCCCAGGTCGTCGCGCAGCAGGTTGAAGGTCAAGCCCGACTGGTTCCAGAACCCGACCGGCAGTTCGTTCGGCGCCTTGACCCACAAGTCGACGTCATAGGGCATGTCGTTGGGCCAATGCATTTCGACCATGACGTTGCCGGGCGCCTTGGCTTCTTCCTGTTCTTCCTGGGGCGGCTGAAGATGCGGCAACAGCATCACGACCATGGCGACGAAGCCGATCAGGGCCAGCAAAATGACATCGCGGAAAACCGTTCCGGCGGTGTCTTCTTCGTCCAGGTAATCGAGGTCTTCCATCGTTTGGAAATCCGCCCCCTCTGTACCCTGTGCCCTATTCCGCCGCCGCGCGCTGTCCGGCGCGGCTCTGGGCCATATCCGGCGCCGCCTGCATGGCCGAGGTCAACAGACCGACCGTACCCGAAACCAGGATGCGGTGATTGACGATCAGCCAGACGTAAAGGATCGCGCCGACAAGGGTGGTGTTGAGCGCAACAGACATGCCGCCGATCAGCGTCGCGACCATGGCGCCGACCTTGTTGGCGTCGGACGCCGCCGCCGGATCAACCCCCGAAAGAGAAATGATGAAACCGATCACCGTGCCGATCAGCCCAAGGAGGACCAGCGCATTCGCGATATGGCGCACTCCGACGATCCGGTTGGTCAAGGTCAGCCGCAGGACCTGGGCCGCCCGGTCCGCCTTACGGTCGTCTCCGCCGGCGACGGCGGCGAGATAGCGCGCAACCGGCGAGCCGCCCTCGGGCCGGCCGTCGCGCAGTTCGATGGTCTGGCGGCTGACCTGCCAGACCTTCCAGGCCGCGAGAACCGCGCCGTAAAGAAACACGGCACAGATCACCCCGGTGAGTTCGAGAAGCGGTGCATCGATGATGGGATCGAGCCAGCCCTGCAAATAGGCGGCAACGGCGAACCCCAGTGCGACGACGTTCACCAGAAGAAAGTGCGCGACAAGCAGATACCGGTACAGCATCGACTGGACCTCCTTATCCAGTACCCGGATCCGGCCGGGCACATCGGCCCTTATATCACGTTCGCCCGCTTTCATCGCTGAATTCGCATATGCCGTGGGAACCGGCGCACCTTCGACGCCCTTGACGGAAACCGTTGGCCTGAGAGTGCCGGCACGGGTAATCTCCCGCCCAAAGAAGAACAACAATCCGGACCAACGACCAAAGGGAAGCGCCCGCCATGACCCCCGGCGCCCGCGTACAGGCCTGTATCGAGCTTTTGGCGCAGATCGCCGCCGAGGCACAGGATTCCAGCACCGTCATCGACGCCTATTTCCGCACCCGCCGCTATGCCGGGTCCGGCGACCGGCGCGCGGTCACCCATCGCGTATACGAGAACCTGCGCCACCGCGCGCGTCTGGATTGGTGGATACAGCGCACGGGCGTGGCGCTGGATTCATCACCGCGCACCCGCATTATCGCGCAAATGGCCGTCTACGAGCGCAGCTCGCCCGATGAGCTGGCGCGGCTGTTTTCCGGCACCCGCCATTGCCCGCCGACCCTGAACAACCGCGAACAGGAATTGGCGGAATCCCTCTACGGCCGTCCGCCCATGCATATCGACATGCCCGATTGGGTGCGCCTGGAATATCCGTCCTGGATGGGGCCCAGCCTGCGGGCGATCTTTGGCGACCGCCTGGAAATCGAATTGCAGGCCCTGAGCCAGACCGCGCCCGTGGACCTTCGGGTCAACACCCTGAAATCGACGCGGGAAGAGGTCCAGACCATGCTCGCCGGCGACGGGGTGGAGGTCGAACCGACGGACCTGTCGCCGCTGGGCCTGCGCCTGACGGGCCGGTCGCGCCTGGGCGGAACCATGGCCTACAAGCGCGGCCTGTTCGACGTGCAGGACGAAGGCTCGCAATTGATCGCCCTGCTCTGCGGCGTCCGCCCGGGCATGACCGTGGTCGATTACTGCGCCGGTGCCGGCGGCAAGACCCTGGCCCTGGCGGCGGCGCTCGGCGACGACGCCTCGTCCGGCGGGGGTGGTGACCGACGTCCGCGCGGACGGCTGATCGCCTGCGACGTGTCGCGCTACCGCATGGACCGCATGGCGCCGCGCCTGAAACGGGCCGGGGCGACCATGGTCCGCCGCCAGGTCGTGACGGCGCGCGACGACAGTTGGGTCAAGGCCAACCGCGAAATGGCCGACCGCGTGCTGGCCGACGTACCCTGCACCGGGACGGGCGCCTGGCGGCGCAACCTGGACGCCAAATGGCGGTTTCAGCCGGACGACCTGGACCATCTGATCGAGATGCAGCGTCAGATCGTCGAACAGGCGGCCTCGTTGGTCGCCCCCGGCGGCCGGCTGATCTACGCGACCTGTTCGTTGCTGCGCGAGGAGAACGAGGAACAACTGGATTGGATCGCCGAGAACCTGCCGGAGTTCCGGGTCATCCCGGTCGAAGACGTCTGGGCGGAGACGATCGGCGGCGTGCAACCGGGCCAAGGCCAGTACATGCGGTTGTCTCCGGCCTCCACCGGGACGGATGGTTTTTTCTGCGCGGTACTGGAAAAATCAGCGTAGATTTGTATACAATTCTACACGCCGAATGAAAAAAACCTCCATCACGGCGCTCAATCCGAGTGAGGAAGCCCCATGAACACCATCGCCAACGATTACCTTCCGCCGGCCGAAGGGCCGTCTTGCTGGACCGGGCCTGAACTGGCCGGTTCCGGATCCTGGATCATTGAATTGGAAGACGCCGAACGCGCCGCGATCATGGCTGCGCTCGACGCAACCGAAGGCCGCGAGGCCCTGGACCTGACGGCCGCCAACTTCGAGCTTGGCGCGTTCAACGATAAACTGCGCGACCTCGCCCATGACGTCGCCTTCGGCACCGGCTTCGCCATGTTGCGGACCGGCCTGGACAAATTGGACGAAGAACAGGCCCGGCGCCTGATCTGGGGCCTGGGCCAGCACATGGGCGTGCCGCAGATCCAGGACGCCAGCAACACCTTGCTCCACGACGTGCGCGACACCGGCGCCAATATCGACACGCAGCACAACATCCGCACCTACCAGACCAACCGGGCGCAGCCGTTCCATAACGACGGCGGCGACGTTTTCGCCCTGTTCTGCCGGCGCCAGTCGCCGAACGGCGGCCAGTCACAGATCGTCAGCGCCCATGCCGTGTTCAACGAAATCCTGAACCGCCGCCCGGACCTGGCCAAGGTGCTGAGCGAACCGTTTTATTTCGACGCCCGCGGCCAGAACCTGCCGGGCAAACCCTGGTATCAGGCGCTGCCGATTTTCCAGAACTACGGCGGCCGCTGGTTCGTCATGTACAAGCGGCATTACATCGATTACGCCCAACGTTCGGACGAAATCCCGCGCCTGACGGAGAAACAGATCGAGGCGCTGGATCTGATGGATGCGCTTTGCGCCGACCCCGCCTTCCACCTGGCGTTCGAGATGTCGCCGGGCGACATGGTCGTCGGCAACAATTTCACCACCCTTCACGCGCGCTCGGCCTACAAGGACATGGGCCCGACGACCGGCGACAAGCGGCACATGCTGCGTCTGTGGCTCGGCGTGCCGGGCGGCGTGGCCTTGCCGCCGGCCTTTGAAGAGACCCGCGAGTTCGGCCCGCTTTTCCATACGACCGAACGCATCGCGATATAAAATTTCGTGACTTGACACTGTCTAAGAATTTTATTATCGAACTTAACGGTTCGTTATGATATTCTTTCTACGCTACCAGAAGGTGGAGGTGCCTTGCGTGGCGTAGCCGTCGAACGAGGCACCGGACCGGGGGGCAACCCCGGCGTTGGATGTCCGTTCATCAGGAGAAGACAGATGAGACAGACCAAGCGCGACTTTTCCGGCATTGCCGCGGCGATCGCATCGCCGCGCGAAAACGATCACCCGCTGGAAGGCCCGCACCCGACCGATTGACGGGACGCCGAGCCTTCCCGCCTTCGGCTCCCGGCCAATCCGCCCGGGACGCCGGATGCATTTGACGAATACCAGCCTTGCCGAAACGATGCTGGTATCCGCGCCTGCGGGCCCGATAGGGTCCGGGTTGTCCGCCCCCGCGAGGCGGATCGCCGAACCGCCCCGACCGGCCCTGTGCTGAGACGGGCACGACCAATGGCAACCCATGGCAACGGAGCCACGCCAATGACCGCGCATGAAAAAGACCATCCCCTGAACGGCCCGCACCCGACGGATTGAGCCTCGGCCGGATTTTCCGGCGGAAGAGCGTCGTCCGTTACACGGGGGTTCTACCCTGAATTCTCCCTCCCATGACGGCATGCCCGTCCGGCCACAGCCCCGGCCGGACGGGCATCGCCGCGCGCCGCGCGCGTCTCTCGACCGATGCATACGCCTGAAACCTGGACGGGAACCAGTATGCGCATTGCAGACATTCCCCCACCTTTACGGTAAAACAAGCAGGTCACGTTACGGCATCCAAGGGAGCACGATATGAGTTCCTACGAAGAAGAATTGCGCCGCCAGCAGCAGTTCCTGCGCAAGGCGGAGATGCTGATTTCCCAGGCCAACCGGGAAATCATCGGCCCCCTGATCCCCGACATCACCGAAGCCCGGGTCATCAACTTCGCCCGGGCGGTGGCCCACCTGCGCGGACGCTACCTTCAGGCAGCCTTCAACATCACCAACGTCGCCGACGGCCACGCCCCTTCCGACGCCGAAATTACCAACCTTCGTAAGTACCGGGACATTTACGAAGAGGCCAAGAAGGCCTATGAGGAACTGACACACGCCATCGAACGGGGATATATCCATATCTCCGACGAAGAATAATCACCGACCACGAACAGGGCATCGCCGTCCGTTCTCCGCCACAGGTCGAAGTGCGGAATACCCGTTTCGACCCTTTTCACCACGCCCATTTCCACAAAGACCGAGCCTTCTGATCCATGGACCACGACGCCCTCGCCCAAGAAGTGGCGGCCCTTGCCGCCCAAGCCGAACGCCTTGAGACCCCCGGCCCGAACGGCCCCTGCATCTGGCACCGCTGGGGCCAGGGCCCGACCCTGGTGTTGCTGCACGGCGGTTGGGGGTCCTGGACTCATTGGTATCGCTCGATCCCGCTTCTGGCGCCGCACTTCACGTTGCTGGCCGCCGATACTCCGGGCTTCGGCGACAGCGGCGCACCACCCAAGCCGACCTCGCCCGACGATATCGCCGACATCCTGGTCGCGGGTCTGGATGAACTGATCCCGGCGGGCGACACGTTCCACCTTGCCGGGTTTTCCTTCGGCGGGCTGATCGGCAGCGTCGTCGCCTCCAAGATGCCGGGCCGTTGCCGCAGCTTCGTACCCGTCGGCGCCAGCGGCTTCGGCAGCCTGCATGCCCCGCCGCAAGGCACGGCCCTGGCCGAGGACGGCATGACCGAAGACGAAGTCGACGAGCTGCAGCGCCGCAACCTGCAGATCCTGATGATCCACGACCCGGCCAACATCGACGACCTGGCCGTCCATATGCATCGCGAGAACCTGGCCCGCGGGCGCATCCGGTCCCGGCCGATTTCCCTGTCCGACCGCCTGCGCCGGGCCCTGCCCGACATCAAGGCGTCGATGGCCGGTATCTGGGGCGAACACGACGTCACGGTCATGGGCCGCGAAGGACTGGAGCAACGCCGCGACATCATCCGCGAGTTCCAGCCGGACGCCCCGTTCCACATCATCGAAGGGGCCGGGCATTGGGTGATGTACGAAGCGCCCGACGAATTCGCCAAGACCCTGATCGACACGCTGAAAACCCTGGCGCCTTACTGACTCCACACCCGGCCCGGTCCGTACGCGTTTGCTAATTCATTGCCTCCCGCCCGGCCGTTGCCGATAATCGGTTTCAAGGGAAGCAACGGAGGCGCCGGACATGGCGGGTGTATTGGAAACCCTGACGGGGTTGTACCGGGAACAGGTGGCGCGGCATCAAAACCGCCCTTTTCTCGAGGCCGTCATGTCGGCCGCGGCGCTGGTCTGTGCCGCCGATGGGGAAGTGACCTTCCCCGAACGCATGCGCCTGGACCAGATCGTCGAAGCGATCAAGCAATTGGAAGCCTTCGATCCCCACGAAGCGGTCGATCTATTCGACGAGTACACCCGGGCGATCCAGGAAGATTCCGAGACCGGCCGCGAGGCCGCCTTCAAACGGATCGAGCCGATGGCCGACGATCCGGAGACCTGCGCACTGATTCTGCGAGTCTGCATCGGCATCCTGGAGATCGAGGGCGAGGACAACATGGTCGAACAGATCGAAATCGTCAGTTTGTGTTCGCGCCTGGGCATCGACCCCAAGGAATGCGGCCTCTACGTCGACGATCTGTCGTGATGGCCTTGCTGCGCCCGCCACTTCTTACCGAGACGAAAGGTCGCTCATGGAACCTTTGACCGCCCTCGCCCTGGCGCTCGGCTCCGCCTGGGGCAGCGGCCTGAACCTCTACGCCACCGTGTTGGTGCTCGGCGCGATGGACGCCTTCGGGGTGATCTCCCTGCCGGATAGCATGGCCGTCCTGTCCTCGACCTGGGTCCTGGCGGCGGCGGCCCTGATGTATTTCATCGAGTTCTTCGCCGACAAGATCCCCGGCCTGGATTCCATCTGGGACCTGATCCACACGTTCATCCGCATCCCGGCGGGGGCGTTGATGGCGGCCGGCGCGGTCGGCGGGCTCGACTTCATGAACGACGAGGTCCAGACCGCCGTGGCCCTTTTAGGCGGCGGCATGATCGCCGCCGGAACGCATGCGGCCAAGGCCGGTTCGCGCGCCGTGATCAACACGTCGCCGGAGCCGTTCTCCAACTGGTTCATGAGCCTGTTCGAAGACGCCCTGGTGTTCGGCGGCATGGCGCTGGCCCTGTTCAATCCGGTCGCCTTCCTGATCGGTTTCGGCCTGTTCCTGCTACTGATGATCTGGCTGGTGCCCAAGGTCTGGCGCGGCATCGCCGGGTTCTTTCGAGGCTTCAAAGACCCCGAATCGCTGCGCCGTCCGCAAGGCGCCGGTCCGGCGGGCACCGCGGGCGGTTTTGCCGGCATGGGGGCGAACGGGTTTTCCGGCGGGCCCGGCGACTGGGCGCCACCCGGCAGCACGCCGCCGCAGAATGGCGACGGCACCGCCTCCGACAGTCGCGACGTCGCCGAACGCCCCGGCACGGACGCGGATTTCTTCGACAAGAAGACTTAGAAACGGGGCCGATGGCCCGCGCCGCTAAACCAAATTCGTCGGCGCGCCCTTGTGGAAATTCTCGATATTGTCGATCAGCTGATCGACCATGGCCTTCTTGGCCGTATGTCCGGCCCAGCCCGTGTGGGGCGTCAGCACGAAATCGGGCCGCCCGACCAGCGCCATGAACGGATGGTCGGCGGGCGGCGGCTCGCTGGACACCACGTCGAACCCGGCCCCCGCGATCTCGCCCGCATTCAGGGCCGCGACCAGTGCGTCCTCATCGACCAGGCCGCCGCGCGCCGTGTTGATCAGGATCGCGCTGGACTTCATCCGTTTCAATTCATCCGCGCCGATCATGCCCCGCGTTTCCGGTGTCAGGGGACAATGCAGAGTCAGCACGTCCGCCGTCTCGATCGCTTCGTCCCAGGGGACCAGGCCGTCGCCCGGCGCCGTGTCGCCTTTGCGGCCCGCGAAGACGATCTCCATACCGAAGCCTTGGGCGATCCGCGCCACGCCCTGCCCCAAGGACCCGCGCCCGACGATCACCAATCGCGTGCCGTGAAGATCGACCAGTTCATGCGTGAAGAAGGTAAAGGCGCCCGCGTCCTGCCATTTGCCCGCCTTGACGTCGGCGGTGTAGCCGGGGATCTGGCGGCGCAGGCTGAGGATCAGGCCGAAGGCGTGTTCCGGCACGGAGTATTCCGCATAGCCGCGCACGTTGGAAACGGGAATGCCGCGTTCCTTGGCCGCCGCCAGATCGACGATGTCCGTGCCCGTGGCGCAGACGGCGATGAACTTCAGGTTCGCCGCCCCGGCCATGTCGGCCTCCGAGACCGGGACCTTGTTGGTCACCACGATATCGGCGTCGGCGATGCGCTGGGCGACCTGATCGGGGCGGGTTTCATCGAAATCGACCCAGTCGTGGTCGAAGGCGGGAGAGCGCGGCGCCGTACCGGGGGCAAGGGACGCGCGGTCGAGGAATACGATCTTCTGTGTCATAGGCCGTATTCTGCGACGGCGGGCTCGTTCCATTCAATGCCGATGCCGGGCTTTTCCATAGGGCGGCAAAACCCCGCCGTGACGGGCAATGGCGCGGCCAGGATCGGCTCCGCCCAATCGACGTATTCCAGCCAATGGCGGGTCGGCGACGCGGCGAGCAGATGGACGCTGACTTCCGGATAGAGATGGCTGGATAGCGGCATGTCCCGTTCCGCCGCCAGCTTGGCCGCCCCGAGCCAGCCGGTCACACCGCCGATCTTGCCCGCGTCGGGCATGAAATAATCGCAGGCGCCGGCATCCAGGCACTTGGCCATCTCGCCCGGGAACCAGCAGTTCTCGCCCGTCTGGATCGGCGTTTCGACGGCGGCGCGCAGGGCTGCATGCCCCGCGAAATCGTCGTAGTGCACGGGCTCCTCCACCCAATAAAGCCCCTCGCCGTCCAGCGCCGAGACGCGGCAAATGACTTCGTCCACGGATTGGCTCTGGTTGTAATCGCTCATCAAGGGGGCATCCGGGCCGATGGCCGCGCGCACAGCCCGCACGACGGCCAGGTCTTCCTCCAAGGCCGGATAGCCCAGGCGCACCTTTACCGCCTCGAAGCCTTCGTCCTGCAGTTCCATGGCTTCCCTGCCCGCCGCTTCCGCGCCGATCATGCCCAGGCCTTTGGAGTTATACGCCGGGATATCCAAAGCCTCGACGCCCAGTGTCTTGTAAAGCGGCTCGCCCCGCGTCTTGGCGAAGGCGTCCCAGGCCGCCATATCCAGGCCCGAGATCGCCTGCCCCGCCACGCCCTTGCCGCCAACCAGACGGCAGGCGGCCCAGAGGTCCGCCTGCAAGGATTCCGGGTCGAGCGGCAAACCGGCGATCTTTTCCGCCAGCACATCGAACATGGCGACCAGCGGTCGGAGCGCCCAGCGGTGATAAGCGAAGGAATAGGCCCGCCCGACCGTGCCGTCGGAACAGTCCAGATCGATCAGGACCAGGGGCGCTTCGGAAACGGCGCCGCCCGCCGTCGCCAGGGGCCGGCGCATGGGGACGACGACGGGCCGTGCGCGGACGGCGGAGACGGTCGGTCGGTCGGTTGTCATGCGTCCGGGTCTTCCAATCGGTCGAGGCGCAGGCGATGGCGGTTATCGGTGAGGCGCCAGGCGGCGGCGTAGACCGCCGTGCCGGCGCCGATGCCCGTCGCCCCGCCGATCAGGAACATGACCAGCAATTGGTATTTCACGGCCTCGACCGGATCGAGCCCGGCCAGGATCTGGCCCGTCATCATGCCCGGCAGGAACACCAGGCCCGAGGCCGACATGGAATTGATCGAGGGCGTCAGGGCGTTGCGCAAAGCCCGGCGCAGGAACGGCCGCAGCGCGATCTCGCGCCGATGGCCCAGCGCGATCTGTGCCTCGACCGCCCATCGGTCGCGGGTCACCGCCGTCAAAAGATTGTTCAGCCCCAGGCTGATCCCCGTCATGGCGTTGCCCAACATCATGCCGAGCAGCGGAATGGCGTAGCGCGCATCCCACCATGGATCGGGGCGAAGCTGCGTCGCCAGGGCCAGGACGGTGACCGAAACGGCGGCGAAGGTCATCGTCGTCACGCCGATGCCGTAGGACCACAGGCCGGAGAGCTTACGGTCCTGGCGGTTCATGATCTCGTAGCCCGCGAAGCAGACCATCAGCAAAACCACCCCCAGCGTCAGCCAGGGGGATTCGACCGCGAACAGGTATTTGAGAACCATCCCGACCAGCAGCAACTGCACCACCATGCGGGTCGCCGCGATGGCGATCGACTTGGTCAGACCCAGGCCGAGCCAGATCGACAGCCCGCCGTTGATGACCAGCAGAAGCGCCGCCAACGCCAGATCGAAGGGGGCGAGATGAAGCGCCTGTTCCGTCATGCCGACAACCTTCCCGCCGCCATCGACAGTGTGCGCGTGCCCAGACGCGCCGCCTGTTCCTTGGAATGGGTCGCCATCAGGACAATGCCCTTGTCCATCAGGAAGTCATGGATGACGCCTTCGACCAATGCCGTCGCGGCCTGATCCAGCGCCCCCGTCGGCTCGTCCATCAGCAATACGCGCGGCCCCCGGTCGAAGGCGCGGGCGATGGCCAAGCGCTGGCGTTCCCCTGTGGACAGGCGCGAAACCGGCCAGTTCAGGGTTTCCGCCTTGAAGCCCAATCGCTGCAGCACGCCGACGACGGATTCCGGGTCCTCGAAATGGGCCCCGACGCGGTCCTCCCACCAACCGGATTCCGGACCCACGTACATGACCTGACGCCGCCATTCGGGGCCGGTCATGGTCATCCGTTCCCGCCCGTCCAGGGTGACCTCGCCCTCCGCCGGGTCCAGATCGGCGACCGCGCGCAGCATCAGGCTTTTCCCGGACCCCGACGGGCCCATGACGGTAAAACAATCACCCGTCTCCAGGTCCAGGTCGTCGACCTGAACATGACGGGCGCGGAGATTTCGGATCGACAGCATGGAGGGAGTTTAAGCGCCGCGGGCGACCCTGGCCAGCAAGCATAGCGCCTTTGGGCGATGTGGCGGAACGCCCTACCGCTCACCCATTTCCCAGACTCCCAGGTGGGCCGCCTTGGCCTGGGCTTCGTAGCCCGTATAGCGTTCTGTCTGCGCCGGATCGGCCCTGGCGAACCCGTGTTCGACCATGTATCGGCCGATGTCTTCCTCGTCCACGAAACATTGGGCGACGATGATCCCGCCGAACTTGGTTTCCTTTTCTTCGCAGCGGATGTCCTTGGTCTTTACCTTCTCCTGCAACATGGCCGCCGAATACAGGCCGCACCGAAGCATATGGCCGGATGGATGCGGGCAAAGCTGATCCAGGCGAAAGGCCGTGATTCCCCAGATATCGACGATCCGGCCGTCGACGCATTTGGTGTGACGTCGGGTGCCGCCGATCATCACCGTATCGCCGTCCATGACGCAGACGGGACCGGTCAGCATCCCGTCGTCGTCCGGCGAACAGGCGATCAGGCCGATCAACAGCCAAGCCACTAGGATCAGGCGCTTTTTCATGCGGAAATTTTACCAGAATCCGGAAAAACCGCCGATAGGACCTCCGTCCAGGGTCATCGGCTGCCGGATTTCCTTGACCTCGCCCCCGATACCCCCCAGATTCCAGGTGTTCCGATGGGGGGCCCCGATAGGGGGCTGAGATTCCGCCGGCCCGACGCGCCCCTAGATGCGCAATTCCGGGAAACGCGGTGACCCTTCGAACCTGATCCGGAGCGACACCGGCGTAGGGAACGGAACCCCCGAAGGGGCCATTCACCTTCCCGCTTTTCACGCCGCCTCTCTCCCGGATCGCAACGAAACACGACCGCGACCTTGGGAGCCCCAATCATGAACGTCATCCGCAAGCCGACGACCGGCGATGTCACCACCGGCCCGCTGCCGGCCTCGAAAAAGATCTTCGTCGAGGGCACGCAGCCCGGCGTCGCCGTGCCGATGCGCGAAATCCACGTCCACGAAAGCGCCATGGAAGCGCCGACCGTGGTCTACGACACCTCGGGCCCCTATACGGACCCCGATGCCTATATCGATATCGAAGCCGGCCTGCCGAAACTGCGCGCCGATTGGATCGAAGCCCGCGGCGACACCGAGGTCTATGAAGGCCGCGAAATCAAACCGGAAGACAACGGCAACGTCGACGACGAACACCTGGTCCCGACCTTCCCCGTGCAGAACGCGCCGCGCCGCGCCACCGGCGGCAAGGCCGTGACGCAGATCGCCTACGCCCGCCAGGGCATCGTCACCCCGGAAATGGAATTCATCGCGATCCGCGAAAACATGCTGCGCGAACGCCTGCCGGAAGAGGTTCTGAAAAAGGCCAAGGAAGGGGCCGAAAGCTTCGGCGCCGAAATCCCCGATTTCATCACCCCGGAATTCGTCCGTGACGAGGTCGCCCGCGGCCGCGCCGTGATCCCCAACAACATCAACCACCCGGAAACCGAGCCGATGATCATCGGCCGGAACTTCCTGGTGAAGATCAACGCCAACATCGGCAACTCGGCCGTGACCTCCTCGGTCGCCGAAGAAGTCGACAAGATGGTCTGGTCGACGCGCTGGGGCGCGGACACGGTCATGGACCTTTCGACCGGCCGCAACATCCACAACATCCGCGAATGGATCATCCGCAACTCGCCCGTGCCGATCGGCACGGTGCCGATCTATCAGGCGCTGGAAAAGGTCGACCGGGCCGAGGACCTGACCTGGGAAATCTATCGCGACACCCTGATTGAACAGGCCGAACAGGGCGTGGATTACTTCACCATCCACGCCGGCATCCGGCTCAAGCATATCCACCTGACGGCGGACCGGGTGACCGGCATCGTCTCGCGTGGTGGCTCGATCATCGCCCAGTGGTGCCTGGCGCATCACAAGGAAAGCTTCCTCTACGAACACTTCGAAGAGATCTGCGACATCATGCGGGCCTACGACGTGTCGTTCTCGCTGGGCGACGGTTTCCGCCCCGGCTCCTCGGCCGACGCCAACGACGCGGCCCAGTTCGCCGAACTGGAAACCCTGGGCGAGCTGACCAAGGTCGCCTGGGAAAAGGACTGTCAGGTCATCATCGAAGGCCCCGGTCACGTGCCCATGCACAAGATCAAGGTCAACATGGAGAAGCAGCTGGAAGTCTGCGGCGAGGCCCCGTTCTACACCCTCGGGCCGCTCGTCACCGACATCGCGCCGGGCTACGACCACATCACGTCCGGTATCGGGGCGGCCATGATCGGCTGGTACGGCACGGCCATGCTCTGCTACGTCACGCCGAAGGAACACTTAGGATTGCCCGACCGCAACGACGTGAAGGAAGGCGTCATCACCTACAAGATCGCGGCCCATGCCGCCGACGTGGCCAAGGGCCATCCCGGCGCGGCGGCCCGCGACGACGCGCTGTCCCGCGCGCGCTTCGAATTCCGCTGGGAGGATCAGTTCAATCTGGGCCTCGACCCGGACCGGGCGCGTGACTTCCACGACCAGACCCTGCCGAAAGAAGCGCACAAGACAGCGCATTTCTGCTCCATGTGCGGGCCGAAGTTCTGCGCCATGGAAATCACCAACCTGGTGCGCAACTACACCAACGACGGCATGCAGCAGATGGCCGAACGCTTCCAGGCCGAAGGCGGCGAACTCTATAAGGAAGAATACGTCGACCAGAAAGCCGAAGGCGAAGAGGCACCGGGCGGCGACGACTAAGGTCCCTCACCTTCTAAACCGAGTACGGAAAGGCCGGGCAATTGCCCGGCCTTTTTCGTTCGCCTCCTGCTTTGGCCCCGCTATCATCGCGGCAGACCGGGAGGAGCCCCTTTGAAAATCTACTTCGCCCTTGCCGCCCTCGGCGGGCAGTTTCAGGCGCCGTTCGTGACGTCGTTGTTCCAATTGCTGCCGGTGCTGGAGCGGAACAAGATCGGCACGGCCATGTCGACGATTTCGTTTCCCGACATCGAGGTCGCGCGGAACTATCTGGTCACGACCTTCTTCGACCTGAAGCCCGACTGCACCCATATGCTGATTATCGATTCGGACATGGGATTTTCGCCGCAGTTGATCGGCGACATGATTTCATTGAACGTCGACGTGGCGGGCGTCGCCTATCCGCGCAAGGGAATTGCGAAGGGCGGCGGGCTCAGCTTCATCCATGGCGACTTGGACCGGTCCGAGGAACGGAGCGGCTTCGTGCGCACCGACGCCTGCGGCACGGGCGTGATGCTGATCAAGCGGGAGGCCATCGCCCGCATGATCGAGACGATGCCGGAGATCGTCGACGAGACGCGGTTCAAGGCCTCGCCCTTCGGGGACCGGTTCGAGAGGTTCCTGACCCCCTTCACCAAGATCCGCCTGGACGACCGCGAACTGTCGACCGACTATTCCTTCTGCCGGCGCTGGGTCGAGGGATGCGGCGGCGAGGTCTGGATCAACACCAAACACAAGGTCGCCCATACGGGCCCCTTCGACTTCACCGGCGCGCTGGACGGCTAGCGCCGGTCCTCAGCCGTTACCGACGATATCGCCGCCCAGGTACGCATCCCGGAACCGGATGCGGCAATAGGCCGGATCGAAGTTGCGCTTGAACGCCGTCGGATCGCCCGGCAGCACACGGCACCAGAGGAAACGCGGGCCCGGGGCGTTGCGGATGAAATCATGGGCCTCGGCGATCTGATCGGCCGAGGTGATTTCCTTGACGCTGGGGAAGCCCGCGCCCTGGGCGATCATGCCCAGATTGGTGCGGTGGACCGTATGGCCTTCCTGGCCGCCGGTCTCGCCATGGGTGCCGTTATCGATACAGACGACGGTCAGATTGGCGGGCCCCCGCGGGGCGACGCTGTTGAGCGAGCCGATACCCATCTGCAATTCGCCGTCGCCGGTGATGACGGCGACGTTGCGGTCGGGGGCCGACAAGGCCATGCCCAGGCCCGTGGCGACGGCGGAGCCCATGCAGCCCGCCATGGTGAACAGGTTGGCGCCGTCCTGGGTCAGCCCGGCGGCGTCCTTGGACGATCCCGCAAGACCCGAGACGAACAGCCAGTCGGCCTGGTCGGGGAACAGGGGGGCGAGCAGTTCGCGGCGGTCGAGAGTAATCTTTGTCATTTTAAAAAGCCTTCGCGCCCAGGAATTTCTGCGTCAGCACCAGGGCGGCGCCCTGGCTGTTGCGGAAGGCGGCGTTGATCGCCGCCGTGGCGGCCCCTTCCAAATCTTCGCGGCGGTCGACCTTGAACACGGCGACGCCCATGGCGTCGAAGATGCCGTCGACGGCCTCGCCCATCGGGTACTGCCAGGGGTTCTGTTCGCCGTAGTCGCCGCGCATGGAGACCATCATCAGGCAGGGAAAGCGCCCGCCCTTAGAAAAGCTCAGGTAGTTGGGGCAATTGCCGACGCCCGACGACTGCATCATCAGGACCGATTTCTTGCCGACCAGATCGGCGCCCGCCGCCATGGCGACGCCTTCTTCCTCGGTCGTCAGCAGGACCAGGCGGGTTTCGTTGTCTTCCTCGGCCAGTTCGGCAAGGCGCGCGTTGCCGGCGTCGGGGATATAGGTGAAAAGGTCGATGCCCGCGTCCTTGAACTGACGGAACAGGGACTGCGACCATTCATCATGCGGATGCGATGACATGGGACGTGGGTTCCTCCTTGGGCCGGGCGGCGCATCCCGGGCCGGCTTTTGCCGTCCTCTCCGGCGCCGCCTTCGGACCCTGTTTGTATACAATCCCGGAGGCGCGGGCGGAACCCCTCACCTGGCCTGCCCCATCCACCCGGGCGGCGGCGCTGGACCGGCGGACCCAGGCGGTTTAAACCCTATGAAACGGTATTTACCCGGCAAGACGAGAGGCGGAACCCATGAAATTCATGTCATGTCTATTCGCGATCCTGGCGCTGGCCCTGGTCCTGGGGACCGGCCCCGCCAAAGTGCAGGCCCACGATATCGGCGGCTTGCATTTCCATGGCGAGCAACTGAGCCAGGACCAAAGCCACGTCTGTTTCCGCAACTGCATCGAACAGAACGGCACCAGCGCCAAGGCGTCCTGCGCCATGCAATGCGGCGTCGCCGGGAATTCGGGCCAGGGCATGGGCGGCGGCCAGCGTGATTGCGGCACGATCTACAAGAAATGCCGTCAGGCCTGTGGCGCGGACAAGGCGTGCAAGGACGAATGCCGCGCCGCGCGCAAGCAATGCTATTAGGATGAAACTTCCGGCTTAAGGGGTCGGGCGGCTATCTCTTGCCGCCGGCCAGGATTTCCTTGCAGATCACCGCCAATTCACCGGTCGCGGCGTCGTTCAACGGCTGACCGTTGAAGGTCATGGCCCCGGTGGCGACGTTGAAGCGCACGGTGCCGACGTTCAATTCCATGCCGGCGCTTTTCGCGACCTTGTCCGCCGCCTGCAACGCCGCCGCATCGGCCGAGGCCGCATCCGACGCGGTCGAACTCGCGGTGGCGCTGGCCGTCTGGGCCGTGGCGTCCTGCGTATAACCCAGGGATTCTGCGGCGCTCAGCGCCGATTGGGACTGTGACAGCGCCGTGGAATAATCCCCCGTCGCCGCCGCCGATTCGACCGCGTCATAGGCCGATTGCGCCGATGCCAGGGTCGAGGCGGCGGCATCCGCCGTCGCCTGGGCCGAACTTGCCGCGCTCGCAGCATTCTCCGCCGCGACTTCCAGACTATGGTCGGTGGGGGCCGCATCGGCCGCCGCTTGTGCCGCCGCCGCCGCCGTCGCGGCCGTATCGGCATCGGTCTGGGCGGTTGCCGCGGCGGTTTCCGCCCCGGCCAGCGACAACTCCGCCGAAGACAAGGCGGCGTCCGTCGCCGTCGTCGTCTTCTGCGCCGCCAGCGCCGCCGCCTTATCGGCGGCCAATTGGTCTTCGGCGCCGCCCAGATAGGCGCTCAGATCCTTGGTGATGTTGAATTCATAGACATCCGGCAACGGGATGGTGAACCCGCCCGATAGATCCGCGGGCGCCACGGCCTTGCCGCGCACATCGACACCCGGTTTGTAGGCCACGTCGGCACTGGCCTGATGGCGGACGACGCGGCGGCAATCCTTCTTGGTGATGCGCATCCTGGCCGCCTCGGCCGCATTTTCAGGGGCCGGCGCGGCCGCCGTGGATTGTGCCGATGCCGTCGGCCCGCCGACAACCGCCGCAAGAAGGCCAAGCGCAAAGCCCGCCACCGGCGCTGGCCGGTGCCGCCATTCGGCGCGAAATCGATCAGGTGGCCTTTTCATATCGCGGGAACCTTTCCCCTTAAATATGGGGTTTCGGGGTGAGAAATTCATTAACGGTCAAAATATTGTTTATTTTCAATTGGATAATAGGATCGCAAAACGCGTGGCGCCCGATGGAATTCGTCTTTTCACCCCTTCGATGAATTATCCCAATTCATCCAATTGTGCGACCTGTCACTTCGAATGTAAGAAGTATCTAACACAATAAAAATGTTATTATTGACCCATGGTCCTTGGGAGCTTGGATGGGGGCAAGGTCAAGAATAAGGGGAGCAACCGGTGAATCTATATGTTGCAGGCGCAGCCCTGGGCGCGACCACGACGGCGGCCGTCACCGCCATGTGGATCCTGGGCTCCGGCGGTGATTTCCAGGGCTCGGGCTCTGCCACCGCCGCACGGAACAGCCAAACCTACGACATGCAGGTCGCGCCCTATATGGCGCGGGTGGATTATCAAGGCGGATCGTCCGCCCTGGTGCCGATCTCCATCGCCTTCCGCGTGACCAGCAAACAAGCGGGCGAGACGTTCTGCCGCGATTTGGGACGGGTCCAGCACGAGACCAAATCCTTCATGCGGGCTAAGATCGGCCGGACGTTCTCGTGGAATAACGTAGGCGCCACCGGCCTCGACCGTGAACTGACGGAGCGTATCAATCGGGCGCTGGGCAGCCGCGTCATCGACCGCGCTTTCATCGCCGCCGGTGATCAGGGCGTGGGTGACCGGCCGATGACCTGCACCCGTCTGGCACGTCAGTAGGCACTGCCGCCGCCCCTGCCCCCAGGAGGGCGTATTTTTCGATCGCCCGATGGCATCTCCGCGCGTGACTCACGCGGGGGTTCGGGATAGAAGCTCCCCATGTCCGAGACGTCTCATACCGACCTCCACGCGGAGAAGATTCTGATCGTCGATTTCGGCTCTCAGGTGACGCAGCTAATTGCGCGCCGGGTCCGGGAATCCGGCGTCTATTGTGAAATCCATCCGTTCAACACGGTCGATGACGCCTTCATCACGGCGTTCAACCCGAAGGGCGTGATCTTGTCCGGCGGGCCGGCCTCGGTGCACGAGCAGACGACGCCGCGCGCACCCCAGGTTTTGTTCACCGGCCCCGGGCCGTTGGGCGAGCTTCCCGTGCTCGGCATCTGTTATGGCGAGCAGACCATGGTCGCCCAGAACGGCGGCGAGGTCGAAGCCTCCAACCACCGCGAATTCGGCCGCGCCTTTATCCAGGTCACCGAGGATTGCCCGCTGTTCGACGGTGTCTGGTCCAAGGGCGAAACCCATCAGGTCTGGATGAGCCACGGCGACAAGATCATCCGCGTGCCCGACGGCTTCCGCCCCGTGGCCGTTTCCGACGGCTCGCCCTTCGCCGCCATCGCCCACGAAACGGGCCGCATGTTCGGCGTGCAGTTCCATCCGGAAGTCGTGCACACGCCGGACGGCGCGAAGCTGTTGGCCAATTTCGTGCACAAGATCGCGGGCTGCGCCGGCGATTGGACCATGGCCGCGTTCAAGGACGAAGCGATCGCCCAGGTCCGCGACCAGGTCGGCGACGGCCGGGTGATCTGCGGCCTGTCGGGCGGGGTCGACAGCTCCGTCGTCGCGGTGCTGCTGCACGAGGCGATCGGCGATCAGCTGACCTGCGTCTTCGTCGACCACGGCCTGATGCGCGAGGGAGAGGCCGACCAGGTCGTCAACCTGTTCCGCGATACCTACAACATTCCCCTGGTCCATCGCGACGCCTCGGACCTGTTCCTGGGCGCGCTCGAGGGTGTGACCGACCCCGAGGTCAAGCGCAAGACCATCGGCAAGCTGTTCATCGACGTGTTCGAGGAAGAAGCCAAGGCCGTCGGCGGCGCCAAATTCCTGGCCCAGGGCACGCTCTATCCCGACGTCATCGAAAGCGTCTCGTTCACCGGCGGCCCCAGCGTGACCATCAAGTCTCACCACAACGTGGGCGGCCTTCCGGAACGCATGGACATGGATTTGGTCGAGCCGCTGCGCGAACTGTTCAAGGACGAAGTCCGCGACCTCGGCCGCGAACTGGGCCTGCCCGACGTCTTCGTCGGACGCCACCCCTTCCCCGGCCCGGGCCTGGCGATCCGCGTGCCCGGCGAGATCACGCGGGACAAGCTGGATATCCTGCGCAAGGCCGACGTGATCTATCTGGACGAAATCCGCAACGCCGGCCTCTACGACACCATCTGGCAGGCCTTCGCCGTGCTGCTGCCGGTGCAGACCGTCGGCGTCATGGGCGATGCGCGGACCTACGATTACGTCTGCGCCCTGCGTGCCGTGACCTCGACCGACGGCATGACCGCCGACTATTTCCCGTTCGACCATGAATTCCTCGGCCGCACGGCCAATCGAATCATCAACGAGGTCAAGGGCATCAACCGCGTGGTCTACGACGTCACGTCGAAACCGCCCGGCACGATCGAGTGGGAATAGCTCTTAGGCAGGAAGGTGCCGAGGCATGGGTTTGTTGACGTGCACCAAAACGGTTCATAGCGTTCCCCGATGAGTAAAAATCCCACCCCCTTGATCCATGTCCTCATCTCCGTATTCGAGGATCGCGAGTCCGTCGTCGAGTTGCTGAGACGGATCGACGCCGTGACGGCGACGGGGATGCGGTTCCGTGCCTTGCTGATCGAGAACGGATCGATCAACGCGCCTGTCCGACCGGAAGACCTCGTAGACTTGGGATTCGAAAGCGAGGTCCTGACCCTGAACCTGAACCTTGGCCAGCAACGGGCGTTGGCGGTCGGCCTGGCGCATCTCGCGGATCGCGACGATGCAGATGTTGTGGTGATCATGGATGGCGACGGCGAAGACCGCCCCGAAGACATTCCCGCCTTGGTGACGAAGGTCCTCAGCGGGGAAACCCCGATCACCGTCGCCGGCCGGGGCCGGCGCCAGGACAGCCTGATCATGAAGACGCTGCGTGGCGCCTATCGCGCCGTCTTCGCCCTGATGACGGGGGAGACGCTTCCGTATGGCAATTTCTCGGCCATCAACGGCGCGGTTCTCCGGCGGCTGGTTCGGATGGAAGAACTTTGGACTCATTATCCTGCGACCCTTCGATGCTCGGGCTTTCCTATCCTGATCATCCCGTTCGACCGGGGGAACCGCTATGCCGGGCAATCCCGCTACAATCTCGTATCGCTGACGGTTCACGCGCTTCGGTCGTTCGTTCCCTTCGCCGAGACCTTGCTCGCCCGGGTTCTGTGGGCCTGCGGCATCATCGTCGGTATGGGGTTGACGGCCATTGTCGTCGGCGCCGTGATCAAGGTCCTCGGGTATGCCTCTCCCGGCTGGCTGACCCTGGTCGCGGGTTCGGTGCTGATCGTCGTTCTTCAAGTTGCGGCCATCGCCCTGATTACCTTGCTGTTGGCATCGACGGGCCAGCCCCGGGTCACCACGATCCCGGCAACGATCGGCCGCTCGTTTGTCGAAAGAACCGATGTCGTTCCCGCTAGAAAGCGTTGAGGCATGACGGTGCTGAGCCGCCTTTCCATGAGTGCGGTCGTGCTGGCCGTCATCGTCGTCATCGGTCTGGCCGCCGTCCTGCTTCAGTTCGCGGTCCCCTTGGCGGACGATTATTGCCGGGGTGCGGTCTCCGACGCCTTTCGCCAATTTCAGAACAATTATTTCTACTGGTCCGGCCGTTGGCTAAGCATTGGGCTGGGGATCGAAGTGCTGTCGAAGCCGGCACTTCTGCAGCACTACCCATTGGTGATGGGCGTCATGTTCCTTGCGGCCTGGGCCATGTGGCTTTCGGTCGCCGCCGTGCTGTTCCAGGGCCTGTCGTCACGACGTGCCGTCGCCGGTTGGGGGACCTTGCTGTTTGCCTTGTATTGGACAGGCATGCCATCCCCCGGAGAGTCCTTTTATTGGGTCAGCGGATCATTTGAAAACCTGCTCGGCCCCATCCTCGCGGCCGCATGCCTGGGATGTATGGCCGCCCGGAGCGGACGGAAGACAGGGCCCGTGCGGGCCGTAATCCTATGTGCTGCCGGTCTTTTCGGCTTCGCATCGACGGGCATTCACGAGGTCACCGCCCTGGGTTTGGGGTTGGCCTGTGTCATCGTAACGGCAGCCATGATCTGGTCCCGTCATCCTGACCGGAATGCCTGGATATTTTTAACCCTGGTCGTCGCAATCGGTGCGTTGGTCACCATCGGCGCACCGGGCAACTTCAATCGCACTCGCTTCTTCCCTGAAAGCGGCAACGTCTTGCGTAGCCTGCAAATGGCGGGATGGGGAATGTTGACCATAGTCATTCCCTGGATTCTCGACATCAAGATACTGACGGCATCCGCACTGATCCTGTTGCTGCCGAGTTTCACCAGCGCCGCGCCACCTTGGTTGACCCGCCCCACTCTGCCGTGGTGTTGGATCATCCCGGCCGCAACGGTTTTGCTCATGGTCGGCATTCTTCTGGCTACGGGTTGGGGATCCGGAAGCATGGGGCCTCCTCGACTGCACAACCAGATGTACGCGATGTTCTTAATGGGCTGGACGGCGAGCCTCATGGCCTGGTCGGACCGCCTTTCTCCCGCATTGCAGGTTACCTCGCGGCGAACTGCCGTGCCGGCAATCATCGCTTTCGCTTTGGCGGCCGGGCTGTTGACGGCCCCAAACACAATTAACGGACTCCACGATTTCCTGCGCGCGCCAAATCACAACATCTCCGCATGGCATAATGCTGTACAACATCGCTACGCGCGGCTTGCAGCGGCCGCGACTTCTGGCGAGACAGACCTCGCCCTGCCGTCATTGCCAATGTCACCTTTGTCTTTCGGCGACCTGGGATTGACCGAAGTCAAAGGAAATGCCCGCAATGCATGCACAGCGCGGTATTTCAAGTTGAATTCCATCGTCGTAAAAGATCGCGGACAATGACCGTCGCCACCATGCCGCGCTTGTCCGTGATATGATTGCCCCTTCGTGGATCGGAATGGGTGCCTGAACGCCATGACATCGTCACTCAAGGATAAGGCGGCCCGCGCGGCGGATCTGGCGTCGTTTGCCAAGAACATCTATCTGACCCGCGCCCATCCGGTCAGTTTCGTGCACTTCGTCACCAACCGGTGCAATGCCCGCTGTGATTTCTGTTTCATCGACTTCGACGACCCGGCAACACGGGTCGGCGAATTGACGTTGGATGAAATCGATAAATTGAGCCGGACCCTGGGCCCCAACCTTAAGAACGTAAACCTGACCGGCGGCGAGCCCTTCGCCCGCAAGGACATGACCGAAATCGCGCGTCTGTACCTGCGCAACACCGATGTCGAAAGCTTGTTCATCACAACGAACGGCAGCTTGCCCGACCGCATTCAATCCTTCATCACCGACCTGCAGAGTGAGTTCCCCGACCGTAAGCTGATCTTTTCGTTCTCCATCGACGCTCTGGGCCGAAAGCACGATGAAATCCGCAAAATCGACGGCTTGTTCGAATCCTGCCTGGAATCCTTTCGTATCACCCGCAATTCCGGGCCCAACGTGTTCGGCAATATCTCGATCACGGTCTCGGCCGACAATCGGGACGAGGCCGTCGATACCTACGAAACCCTGGTCCGTGACCATGGGGTCGATGCCATGACAGCGGTGGTCGTGCGTGACGCCGGTGTCTACAAAACGCCCGAGCCCGTGAAACAAGGCATTCAGGCCGCTTATGCCGATGTCACCGAACGCATCGTCCGCGACCTGAAATCGGGGCGCTTGGCCGGCTACAACGAGGACACGCTGCAGGGCCGCCTGATGAACCGCAAGAACGAGATCATGTACGACGTGATCAAGAACATGTACCTGGCGCCGGAATACATCAGCCCCTGCCACGCGGGGTCCCTGTTCGGGATCATGGCCCACAACGGCGACGTTCATCCTTGCGAAATCCTCGACAAGCCCATGGGCAACCTGCGCGATTGGAACCTGGACTGGACGGCACTGTGGAACGGCTCCGCCGCACAGGAAACCCGCTCCTTCATCCGCGACAGCAAATGCCATTGCACCTATGAATGTGCCTGGAGTTTCAACATACTGGCAAATTACCGTTACCTTCCGCGCATGGCGGCGGCCGGTCTGAAGACCGGGTTCTGATGCGTAGATCATGACCGACGATCGAGACGCGGCAATCGTCATCCCGGCGGTCGTGGTCAACCCCCTGGTCGACCGCTGTATCGCCGAATGTCATGCCGACAGCCCCGGCGCCGATATCATCCTTCTCTTGGACAAGGCGCCGCCCGGCGGCGGCGATACTTACGGCGCGGCGCGGGTCATCGTCACCGGTCCGGTCACGATATCGGCCAAGCGAAACCGAGGCTCGGAAGCAACCGATCGCACCTTCCTCGCCTTCATCGACAGCGATGCCTATCCGGCGCCGGGCTGGCTCGGCAATGCGATCCGTGAGTTGAAACAAGACCCGATGCTCGGCATTTGCGGGGGGCCGAACGTCTCGCCGCCGGATGCACGGGGCAGTGAACGATACGTCGGACTGGCTCAGAAAAGCGCCCTGGTGACCGGTCATCTCAATTTCCGGAAACAGAAAGCGCCGGCGCGGTATTGCGACGATCTGCCCAGTTGCAACATGGTCATGCGCCGGGCCGACTACCTTGCGCTCGGCGGCATGGATGAAGATCTCTACATATACGAGGACAAGGATTTGTGCCGAAAAGTCGTCGAGGCCGGACAGCGTATCCTTTTCACGCCGGACGTTCTGGTATTCCACCGTGATCGTCCCCTGAACCTCTTTATCAACCAGCGCCTCGTCTGGGGCGCAAACATTTGGACGACGGTATCCCGGGCACGCCGAGCCTCTGACCTGATCGTCTTCCTGCCCGTTGCCGCCGTGGTATTTTTTCTCAGTGGCGCGATTATGCCCTGGCTTCCGGCCTGGGGGTGGGTCTGGGGACCGGTCGCCGGTCTCTACGGTTTACTCATCGCAGGGGAGACGTTTCGCCGGGCCGAACGTCCGCGCGACCTTCCCGGTCTCGCCCTGGCCTTGGTGATCGGGAATTTGGGGCCGGGCATCGGCGCCGTTCTCGGCCCGCTGGGCCTTCTTCCCGATCAACGCAGGCTCTATCGGAACTTCGAGTAGTTCAGAAAAGCGACCCGGGGATCGGACAAAGCTGCCCCGGGCGGCCAAAAGGAATTAGACTGCTCCCATGTCTCCGCTCGAACGCTTCCTCTTCATTTCCATCCTATTCCTGCTGGCCGTGCGCGTCGTCTTCTTCACAAGCGACGTCCCGACGCTGGAGCACCATCCGGACGCCGTGCGATCCGGCGACCATGGCGATTTCAATACACCATCCGGCGTCATCGGCGCCCCCGCGACCGAAACGCCTGAACACGGCACGGCCTTCGACTGGAACCCCGCGTCGTTCGACCGGCGCGGCATTCCGAAAAAGCTGACCCTGGCCCCCGATGGGCGCATTCCCGAGATCATGCGCCTCAACGATACGCAGAAGGCGTTCGTCTACGCGACCATGGTGGAAACCTACGACGTTCTATTGACCCGGGCGCGCGACGAATGCCCACAGGACGTAAAGCTCGACGTGACCCGTTGGCAGGCGCGCCACGCCCGCACCATCGCCGACGCCCGGACGATCCTGGATATTCTGGCGCCCGGCCGGGATACCCGGCGCAAGGTCCGGGACGGGATGCCGGCCATCCTGTTTCAGAAGCGAATCTGCCCCACGGTCGATCACTACCTGCGGACCGGTGCGTATGAGCCGCACCGCGAAGCCGTGGCCCGCCTGGCCCATGCGGCGCGTGGCGCAAAGCCCGAGTAACGGCACGATACGTTCGTCGCCGCGCACATAATTTATCCACAGAATCAATGAGTACGCCTGGATTTGGGACCACAGACCCAAACACAATATATCGTGATTCGACCCCCTTCGGGCGGCCATATTTCCATATGACTTTCGGAATACATACTTAAGGCTTATTGAATGTCTTAGCGTGCAGGCGTAGTTATCCACAGACCTTGACATGAGAACAAAATAAGAACATTCTAAAGGTCAGATTGGAGTTTGCCATGACCGCCCATCGTTATAACTACGCCGTCGCGGACCTGCTGCCGGATACCTTTTCGGAAATGTCATCCGAGACCGATACGGACGCACAGACCACCGACCAGGAAACGGTCGCCGTGACCTATTACCCCGTGCTCAAGAATCGCGCGCTGGGCCGGCGCATGACCCGCACCTTCGCGGCCCGCCGGGGCGAGAACCCCTTCAAGGCGGCGGAACGGGAATTGGCGCGCCGCTACAAAGTGCGCGATTACCTGATCTTCGACGCCTATCTGACGCAGACCGGATTTCTGGATCGTTCGGAAATCTAGGGGCGCCGGGCGCCGGAACAGCGGCGTCAGCCGGCCTCTTGATCCGTGACCTTGGCGCGGAAAGCGCCCAGCAATTCATGCAGTTCCTTGCTCAGGCCGCCCTGGTGGCCTTTCAGGCCCTGCCGGAAGATCGCCTTCATCGCCATGATATGGACGCGGACAACGTCCAGGTCGCGCGCTTTCAGGCGCGGCCGACCTTCCAGATATTTGCACAAGGAATCGCCGACCACGGAAATCAGCGGAAAGCCGAAGCTGCCGCCCTGGCCGCGCGCCTCATGCGTCATATCGTAGAGTTCCTTGAGCTTGGCCGGGTCGGCCCGCCCGGTGCGCGAGGTATCGACGAAGGACTGCCACAGCTTTTCAAGATCATCGACGGCCCAGCCCTGATATTGGCCGATCAGATCGTCGGCGGCGTTGACGGCGGCGAGAATGGCCGCCTCCATCGAGGGGCCGCCACGGCGGACTTTCTGACTGATATGTTTCTGAGGCTTGAGAAAGCGGGTTTCGGCCATTGCGCTGTCTTACTCGCTCCCGCGCCGTTCCTTGCCGTGAAAATCACGGCGTTTCGGCGAGCGGCGATCGGGCCCGAAATAACCACCGGTGGATTCGACGTATTGGCGATTGTCCTGCACCGCCGTCACCAGACGCTTATAGAGAGACGCCGCCGAAATCGGTTTGGCCAGAAAGGAATTGATGCCGGCGTCGCGGGCTTCCTCGACGCGTTTCATTTCCGTGTAGCCGGTCAGCATGATGATCGGCACGAAACGGTTCGGCACGCTGGCGCCCTTGCGGATGCTCTCGACGAACTCAAGGCCCGAGACCGGCGCCATGTTCCAATCCGTGATCACCAGATCGGGATCCATATTGGTCAGCAGGTCATAGGCTTCTTCAGCATCGGACGAGACCGTCACTTCCTTGATCCCGAAGCCTTCGAGAAAGGTCCGCACGAGCTCACGCATGTGGAAACTGTCATCCACCACCAAAACCCGCAATGCACTGAAGTCGTATCCGTCGCTCATTGACGATTTTTGACCGGCTTGCGCCGGGGCGATGTCCCAGTTTGTTTCAACGTTCATTGCCCATCATCCGAATTTTTGCCGCTACGCGCAATCCTACAGCTTAAACTGACAAAAGCCTGAACAGGTGAACACGATTTCGTGGTGCGGATTTTTCAAGGTCCACCATTCGCGCGGGACTATACACACATCGCGCCCCTGTACCGATATGACTTTCGTCAAGATCATGACTTGCAGCCGGCCCCCGAAGCCCCACTTATTAGACCTCCCGACAACTTGCGGACTCCCCCCATCCGATGCGGCGTGACTACTCAGATCCGGGCGAAACCGCCCGCCGGAACGATTGGCAGACCATAAAGACGTTGTTCCCTTATCTCTGGCCCGCCAGAGAGACGGGGTTGCGTTGGCGCGTGGTCTGGGCGGTCATTTTCCTGGCCGCCGCCAAGGGGGCCAGCGTGGCGGTCCCGCTGATCTACAAATACGCGGTCGACGCGCTGGATACCAAAACCGCCGCCGTGATTGCCGTACCGGTGATGCTGCTGCTGGCCTACGGCCTGACGCGGGTGCTCAGCCAGGCGTTCGGTGAACTGCGCGACGCCATTTTCGCCAAGGTGGCACAGCGCGCCATTCGCCTCGCCGGGCTGAAGACCTTCCGGCATTTGCACCAATTGTCCCTGCGGTTCCATCTGGACCGTAAGACCGGCGGTGTCAGCCGCGCCGTCGAACGCGGCACCAAGGGCATCGATTTCCTGCTGCGCTTCATGCTGTTCAACATCGTGCCGACCCTGTTCGAGATCGGCCTGACCTGCGGCATCCTGTGGTATCTGTTCGGCCCGCTGATGGCCGGGGTCACCTTCGTGACCATCGCGCTTTATATCGCGTGGACGCTCTGGGTCACGGAATGGCGGATCCAATTTCGCCGGACCATGAATCAGACAGACAACGAGGCCAATACCAAGGCCATCGACAGCCTGCTGAACTTCGAAACGGTCAAATATTTCGGCAACGAAGACCACGAAGGCCGCCGTTTCGACAAGGCATTGGCGCGCTATGAGGACGCGGCGGTCAAATCGAACACCTCGCTCGCCATGCTGAACATCGGCCAGGGCCTGATCATCTCGGTCGGACTGACCATCATGATGTGGATGGCGGCGGCGGGCGTCGCCGCGGGGACAATGACCATCGGTGATTTTGCCATGGTCAACGCCTACCTGATCCAGTTGTACATGCCGCTCAACTTCCTCGGCTTCGTATACCGCGAGATCAAGCAGAGCCTGATCGACATGGAGCACATGTTCCGCCTGCTCGATGTCGAAGCCGAAGTCGCGGACAAACCGGACGCCCCGGCCCTGAACCTGGACGGCGCGGAAGTCCGCTTCGAGAACGTCTCCTTCGCCTACGATGCCCGCCGGCCCGTCCTGCAGGACGTCAGCTTCACCGTTCCGGCGGGTAAGACCGTGGCCATCGTCGGCCCGTCGGGGTCGGGCAAGTCGACCATCTCGCGCCTGCTGTTCCGGTTCTACGACGTCTCCGGCGGGCGGGTCGCCGTCGATGGCCAGGACGTGCGCGACGTGACACAGGAAAGCCTCCGCGCCGCCATCGGCATGGTCCCGCAGGACACGGTGCTGTTCAACGACACCATCTTCTACAACATCGCCTACGGCCGCCCCGGCGCCAGCCCGGCCGAGGTCGAGGCCGCCGCCCGCACGGCACAGATTCACGATTTCATCATGGACCTGCCCGACGGCTATCAGGCGACGGTCGGCGAACGGGGCTTGAAACTGTCCGGCGGCGAGAAACAACGCGTCGCCATCGCCCGCACGGTCCTGAAGGACCCGAAGATCCTGATCTTCGACGAAGCGACCTCGGCGCTCGACAGCCGTACGGAACAAGACATCCTGGCGGCCTTGAAGGCCGTTGCGCAGGGCCGCACCACGGTGACCGTCGCCCACCGCCTGTCAACCGTGGTCGATGCCGACGAGATCCTGGTCCTGGAGGCCGGCCGCATCGAAGAACGCGGCCGACACGAGGACCTTCTGAAGATGAACGGCCGTTATGCCGAGATGTGGGCCCGCCAGCAGCAGCAGGAACAAGCCCGCGAAGCACTCGCCGACGACGGCGGACCCAGCATTCGCGAGACCCAGGAAAACCCGGCGGCGCAATAGCCACCCGACATGGTACGGCGATCGCCGAACGAATGGCCCTACCCTTCCCGGCCGTTCCGGCGTAGCGTCTTGCTCCCACCTATCTCGCTTCTCAATCGGAACAAGCAGACACCATGGGGTTGATTGAACTCACCATTCTGGCGGGCGCGCTTGCCGGTGGCTTCGTGTCCGGCCTGACCGGCTTCGGCACGGGCATCTCGGCGCTCGCCATCTGGCTGACCGCGGTCGAGCCGGTCATCGCCGGACCCTTGGTCGTCGTCTGCTCGCTGATCTCCCAGGTCCAGAACCTGCCGTCGATCTGGCACGCCATATCCTGGCCCCGGGTGCTGCCCTTCGTCATCGGCGGGATCATCGGCATTCCGCTCGGCACCCTGGCCCTGCCGCATGTGTCCATGGCAGGCTTCAAGCTGGGCGTCGGGACCATCCTGATCGTCTATTGCTCGATCACCTTGTTCCGCCGCGCCGCCCCGAAAGTCACCTGGGGCGGGAATTGGGCCAACGGGGTCGTCGGCCTGGGCGGCGGCGTTCTGGGCGGCCTGGCGGGCCTGTCCGGCCCCCTGCCGACCATCTGGGCCACGCTGCGGGGTTGGACCAAGGACGAGAAACGTGGCGTCTATCAGGCCTATAACACCGCCATGCTGGCCTTGGCACTGGCCAGTCAGGCGATTGGCGGGTTCATGACGATGGAAGTCGGCCGGCTCTGTCTGATCGCTTTCCCGGCGACCGTGGCGGCGTCCTGGATCGGGCGTCGGGTCTACGACCGCCTGGGCGATGGCCTGTTCAACCGGGTCGTCATGACGCTGCTGCTGTTTTCAGGCATTTCCCTGGTCGTCACGGCGCTCTGGCAGGAATGAAATCGCAGAAATAAGGGCATCCTCAAGCTCGCGACTATTTCTGGTGGCCAGCAGGGTTCATTGGCATGGACCTTGCTTTTCCAATCACTAAAATGCCGATGCCTTTTAAATCGAGATACAGACATGAGCCTCCGTCAAATCCTCTATACCAGCCAATCCGCACCTCCCATGACAGAGGTCGGCTGCCGCGACATTTTGGCGAAATCGCACGAAAACAATCGGCGCGACGGCATCACCGGTCTGCTCGTCTTGCTGCCGAACGGCACGTTCGTTCAAATTTTGGAAGGCGAGCGGAGCGTTTTGCAAAGCACGATGCAACGCATCGAGCGTGACCCCCGCCACAATAACGTCGGGGTCATATTCGACATCGAGGTCCCTCAGCGGTCCTTCGCCGACTGGGAAATGGGATTTCGGGCTCCGGGAGAAGACGAAGTCGCCGATATGGCCGGCCATCGCAACACGGCAAGCGCCGGCGACCTGCGGGCATTGTTCGATTGCAACTCACCGGCCCACGCCGTGATGCGCACGATTTGCAACGCCAATCTATCGAAGTTGTCCGCCTGAACGCGGGGCGCGCATCACCGTCTGTCCAGCCACCGGCGGATCACCCGGCATCATCGCGCGCGATCCAGCCCCCACCCAAAACCCGATCGTCCTGATAGAATACACAGGCTTGGCCCGGCGCGACGCCGTTCTGCGGTTCGTCGAACTTGACCTGGGCGCGGTCGTCGCCGGTGCCGAACAGCACGGCGGGAACCGGTTTGAACATGGACCGGATCTTGACCTGCACGCGGTGGACCTTGGCCTTCAACGGGCCGTCGCCCAGCCAATTGACCTCGGTCACCGACAGGCTCTTGCGGCCCAGGGCATCCCGCGGGCCGACGACGACGCGGCGGGTTTCAGGCTCCAGCTTGATGACGTAAAGCGGATCGCCCATGCCGCCGATGCCCAGGCCCTTGCGCTGACCGACAGTGAAATGAATGATCCCGTCATGCCGGCCCAACACGGTCCCGGCCTGATCGACGATCTCGCCGGGGTCGTGGGCTTCCGGGCGCAGGCGTTCGACAATGCGGGCGTAGTCGCCGTCGGGAACGAAACAGATGTCCATGCTTTCCGGTTTGTCGGCGACGGCCAGGCCCAGGCGCTGGGCATGGGCGCGGGTTTCTGACTTGTCCATGCCGCCCAAGGGAAAGCGCAGGAAATCCAGCTGCTCACCCGTCGTCGCGAACAGAAAATAGCTCTGATCCTTGGAGGCATCGGCGGCACGGTGCAATTCCGCTCCGCCGGCACCCGCGACACGCTGCACGTAATGACCGGTGACCAGGGCGTCGGCGCCCAGTTCGCGGGCCTGACCCAGCATGTCCTTGAACTTCACCGTCTGATTGCAGCGGACGCAGGGAATGGGCGTTTCGCCGCGCAGATAGGTATCGGCGAAATCGTCCATGACCTGTTCCTTGAACCGGCTTTCATAGTTCAAAACGTAGTGAGGAAAGCCCAATTGGTCGGCGACGCGGCGGGCGTCGTAGATATCCTTACCGGCGCAGCATGTCTTCTGACCCGGCATCGCCTCGCCTTGATCATATAGCTGCATGGTCATGCCGACGGTGTCGTAGCCCGCTTCCTTGACCAGCGCGGCCGCGGTCGAGCTATCGACGCCGCCGGACATGGCGACGACGACGCGGGTTTCGCCGGGCGGCTTGCCCAGACCCAGATCGAGAAACGGTGCGTTCATGGGGCGGAATATAGGGATTCCAACGCCCGGGTGAAAGGGGCGTCAGACCCGCCCGTCTTCCGGGTCGGGCAACGGCGTTTCCGCATCCGCCAGATCGCCCAGCGTCTGCAGCGTCACGGACCGGAAATCCCGGCGATAGAGCACCAGAATGACCCAGACCGTGGTGATGAACAGCAACATCGGATGGACGAACCAGGGCAGCAGGGCCAAGGCGAAATAATAGGACCGCAGCCCCCGGTTGAAGTTGGCCTGCGCGCGCGACAGGATCAGCGCCGCGCGGGCGGGAAAGGATTTCAGGAGGGCCGGATCGCATTGCCCGGCCTGGGGCGCCGCCCCGATCATGACCAGCGTGTAATTGAACTGACGCAGGCACCAGGCGAACTTGAAAAAGGCATAGACGAAGACGAGGACCAGCACGAAGACCCGGAGTTCCATCAACCGCCGTGACGCCGGATGCGACATGGAAAGGTCATGGATGATCACACGCAGGTCTTCGATCTGACCGAAGATTGCCGCGATCCCGGCCATGACCAGCAACGTCGTTGAAATGAACAAACTGCCCGAACGGATATAGGCGTTGACGATCTGCACGTCGGCCATGCGGTTTTCCCGCTCCAGCATGCGCTCCATCCATCGGAGCCGGTAATCGTGCAGCACCACCGCCATGGGCCTCTTGCCCCAGGCGATCTGATCGGCGAGCGCCGTGTAAAGCGTGGCGCCCAGCAGGAACCAGGCGAGCGCCAGGGCATCCAGCAGGGGAATGGAGTCGAACAACATGAACTGGCTCAGGGTCGTTTCGCTCACGGGGCGGCGTCCTCATCCGGTTGATCGGCGTTCCAATACCCGGAACGCCGATCTCATTATCGATCTATGTCTTTCGATCCGCAAATAGCCGACTTACCATAGGTCCCTTACCCAGCCTCCGGGAGCTCCAATGACGGACCGGAAGAAACTGCAGGCCCAAACCAAGTCGGCGTTGATCGAGAGAATCGAAGCGCTGGAAACGGAATTGTCCGGCCTTCGCGGTGGGAAATCACCCGTCAGCGCGACCGACGGCCTGATCGACGCCTTGAACCGGGTCGACGACGGGGTCGTACTGTATGATGCGGACGACCGTCTGGTCTTCGTCAATCCAGCCTATCTGAAACGCCTGCCCGATGATTTGAAGGCGCTGTACGTTACGGGCGCCAGTTTCATCGATCTGGTGCGCGCCCATACGGAGCGAGGCCTGATCGATCCGGCCATCGGCCGCGAGGAAGAATTCATCCAGGAACGCTATACCCGCCACCAGGAGGCCAAGGGCCTGCCCGCGCACCGCTTTTCCGACGGCACCTGGTATGAAGTGCAGGAATACCGCCTGCCCGACGGCGGCCTGCTGACCATTCGGCGCAACGTCAGCGAATGGATGGCGCTGACCTCGGCGTTACGCGAGAACGAAGAACGGTTTCGCGATTTCGCCGAAGCCTCTCAGGACTGGTTCTGGGAAATGGACGAGAACCTTCGCTTCATCTACTTCTCCGACCGCTTTTATTGGGCGTCCGGCGTGCGCCCGGAACAGTTGCTGGGCCGGTCGCGGCGGGAAACCATATGGGACGACCCGGAGAAAGAACCCTGGAAAAGTCATATCGCCGATCTGGAGGCACACCGGTCGTTCCGCGATTTCATCCATTCCCGTGTCCGCCCGGATGGCGAGATCAACTATCTCTCTATCAGCGGCAAACCCGTCTATGACAAGAACGGCAATTTCACCGGCTACCGCGGCACGGGCCGTAACATCACCAAACAATGGCGCGCCGAACACGAACTGGCCCTGGCCAAGGATACGGCCGAACGGGCAAACCGGGCCAAGACCGAATTCCTGGCCAACATGAGCCACGAATTCCGCACACCGCTGAATTCCATCATCGGTTATTCCGAGATGATCACCTCCGCCATGTTCGGGCCGATCGAGAACGAGAAGTATGAAGAGTACATCTCGAACATCCAGCAATCGGGACGGCACCTGTTGGAATTGATCAACGATGTCCTCGACATCTCCCTGATCGAAGCCGGCGAAATTCACACCTACGAAGAAACGTTCGATTTATCGGAAACGATCCTGGCCGCGATCAGCGTGATCGAGGAAGAAGCCAAAAAAGCCGGCATCGCCGTGATCACCAGCTTGAGCGATCTGCCGCCCTTTTTCGGCGATCAACGCCGCTTTCGCCAGATCGTCCTGAACCTCTTGTCCAACGCCATCAAGTTTACGCCGTCGGGCGGCACCGTCCGCGTCGCCCTTGGCCTGGTGCCGACCGGCGACCTTGAGGTCTCCGTCACCGATACGGGCATCGGCATCGAGGAAAAGGATTTGGAGATGGTTCTGAGCCCCTTCGGACAGGCGGAAGGGCCGTTCGTCCGGCGTTACAAAGGCGTCGGGCTGGGGCTGCCGCTGGTCAAGAATTTGACCGAACTGCATGACGGCACGTTGCGGTTGGATAGCACGCCCGGAAAGGGTACGTCGGTGACGTTGAATTTTCCCGCGTCGCGGCTGCGCGCGGAAGAGGCGACTTAATCCCGTTCGTCGAGCCAGGCCATCTGGATGGCTTCCAGGACCTTCTCATTCGACTTCTGGGGGTCGTCCTCGAAATCGGGGAGTTCCTGCACCCACTGCCAAAGGTCCGTGAACCGCAGGTTCACGACATCCGCGTCAGGATGGGCGTCTTCCAGTTCGATGGCGATGTCGATGGTGTCGGTCCAGCGCAGTCCCATGGATACTTCCCCTTGCTTTCCGGTTATCAGGCCTTGCGCCACCTAAACCTTACGATCAACCATCATGTTGCGGGTCGCCTTGGGCAGGGTGACCTTGAGGCCGTCCAGTTCCGCGCTCATGACGATCTGACAGCCGAGGCGCGAGGTATGGGTCAGGCCGAAGGCCAGATCGAGCATGTCTTCCTCGTCCTCGCTGGCTTCGCCCAGCTTGTCGAAAAAGGCATCATCGACGATGACGTGACAGGTCGAACAGGCGAGCGAGCCTTCACAGGCGCCTTCCAAGTCGATCCCGTTGCGGTGCGCGACTTCAAGCACCGACAGGCCCTCGGGCGCGTCCACTTCCTGGGCTTTGCCGTCCGGCAGCACGAAGGTCATCTTAAACATCTGGGTCATGGTTGTTTTGGTTCCTTGATGGTTCAGTCGCCGGCTTCGGCGGACTTGGGCCGGTCGTCGGACGACGCGGCCTGCTCTTCCCCTTGTTGGTCTCTTCCATGGGCGGCCTTATCCAGGCGCTCCACCTCGACGCCGCGCAGGGCGGCGCGAATGCCTCGGTCCATCCGCTGTTCGGCGAAGACGCGAGTGCCTTCCTCCAGCTTTTCGACGGCGGCGGAAATCGCATCGCGATCTTCGCCCGCGACGGCCGCTTCGGTCTCGGCGACGATGGCATCGATAGCCTTGCGGTCATCGTCACCCAAGAGGTCACCGTCAATATCGAGCGCCGCCTTCACCGCCCCAACGGCGCGACCGGCCTCGACCCGGGATTCCGCCAGCAGCCGCATCGTCATGTCGTCCTTGGCGTGCTTCATGCTGTCATACAGCATCTGCGACATCTCATCTTCGGACAGGCCGTAGGACGGCTTGACCTCGATGCTCTGCTCGGTCCCGGTGGTTTCTTCCCGCGCGCTGACGGTCAGCAGACCGTCGGCGTCCACGGCGTAGGTCACGCGGATCCGGGCCGCCCCCGCCGTCATCGGCGGAATGCCGCGCAGGGTGAAGCGCGCCAGCGACCGGTTCTGATCGACCATTTCCCGCTCGCCCTGAACGGCATGGATGGCCATGGCCGACTGGCCGTCCTGATAGGTCGTGAATTCCTGCGCCTTGGCGACCGGGATCGGCGTGTTGCGCGGAATGATTTTTTCCGTCAGGCCGCCCATGGTCTCGATGCCCAGCGACAGCGGCGTCACGTCCAATAGAAGCGTATCGGAGCCGACGGTCAGCGCTTCGGCCTGAAGCGCCGCCCCCACGGCGACAACCTCGTCCGGATCGATATCGGCGAGCGGTTCGCGACCGAACAAGCCAGCGACCATCTTGCGCACCAGAGGTACCCGGGTCGACCCGCCGACCAGCACCACGCCCTTGACGCGGTCGGGGGTCACGTCGGCGTCGTCCAGCACGTCTTCACAGATGCGGATGGTACGTTTGACCAGAGGCTCGATCATCGCTTCGAAGGCCGCACGGTCGAGGGCGAAGGATTGTTCCTCGCCGTCCAGTTCCAATGTCCAGGTGCCCTGGTCGTCGGCGCTGAGCGCCTCCTTGACCTCGCGGGCCGTGGCGACCGCCTGTTTGACCGCACCCGAGCCCGGCGTCTTGCCGGTCCAGTCCTTGAGGAAATGTTCGGCCACGGCATGGTCGAAATCGTCGCCCCCCAGGGCCGCGTCGCCGCCTGTGGACAATACCTGAAAGACGCCTTTTTCCATGCGCAGCAGCGAGATATCGAAAGTGCCGCCGCCCAGGTCGTAGACGGCGTAAAGACCTTCGGCCTCCTTATCCAGGCCGTAGGCCAGCGCCGCCGCCGTCGGTTCGTTGACCAGACGCAGGACTTCCAATCCCGCCAGGCGCGCCGCGTCCTTGGTCGCCGTGCGCGCGGCGTCGTCGAAGTAGGCCGGGACAGTGATGACGGCACGGGTGACCTCGCGGTCGAGCACGCCTTCCGCCCGTTCCTTCAAGGCCGTCAGAATATGGCCGGAAATCTCGACCGGCGTCAGCTTGTGGCCATCGACGTTGAGGCGCACCATGCGGGACGCTCCGGACTCTCCCTCGACCGCCGGCTCGACCGTGAACGGCAGGTGCCCGGCGACGGATTTGATGTCTTCGATGCCGCGGCCCATCAGGCGTTTGATCGAACTGACGACACTGTCCGGGCGCATGGCGATCAGGCTCTTGGCCAGCCCGCCGACGATGGGCGAGCCATCCGGCGCATAGGCGACGACGGAAGGCACCAGGGCCTGACCGTCCTCGTCGCGCAGCACTTCCGCCTTACCGTCGACGGAGACCGCCGTCACGGAATTGGTCGTGCCCAGATCGATGCCGACGGCAACGTCGGCGTCGTTTTCATGAGGGGCCGGAGTTTCGCCCGGCTCGTGAATTTGTAGTAATGCCATGTCTTACGCCATGCTCCGCAATTCGGCGCGGCGGAACCGCGTTTCATCGGCCAGCTTGCGCAGGTATTTCAGTCGCGTGATCAAGGTTCCGATATGGTCCATGTCCGTGCCTTCGAATGCACTGGACAGTTCCTTCTCGCAATCGGCGATGTCGCCCTGGGCACGGCGGGTCAGGTCGCTGACCTCATCGGCGCTTTCCGCTTCGGCGAGGGCTTCGCGCATCTCCATGGCCTCCATCAGGATGACCGGATCGTTGAGCGCGTTACAGCCTTCCTTCAACACGTCGAGGCCTTTGAGGTGCGCCAGATAGACGGCGCGGTCCAGCGGGTCCTTCAGCGTCTCATAGGCATCGTTCAGGCTGGTCGCCTGTTGCTGGCTGAGTGATTTTTCCTTAGGCGTCTTGGTCGCAAAACGGTCGGGATGCAGGTCGCGCTGCATCCGGAAATAGGCTTTCTCCAACGCGTCGAGATCGACGTCGAAGGACCGCTCCAGGCCCATGCGCTGGAAATGGTCCGCCTGTCCCGGCGGCTGCACGGCTTTGCAGCTCGAACAGAACGGATCGCCCACCGCCACCGGCCCATGACAGGACCAGCAGGCCTGGACGATGTTTTGCTCGGCGGCCGCGTTGTCGCTCCTGGCGGCACCTTCAGCTTTCGCTTGCACCAGCGTCACTTTCCTTTTTCTTTCGAATGCTCCGGATGGGACGCGCCCGGACGAAAGGAAAATGTCCGGGCGGCGAAGGTCACAGACACACCATCAAATGTGGAAGGATTCGCCGCAGCCGCAGCGCCCTTTTTCGTTCGGATTGTTGAAGACGAAACCGGATTCCAGCTTGTCTTCGACAAAATCCATTTCCGTGCCGATGATGAACATCGTCGCCTTGGGATCGATGAAGATCCGCACGCCCTTGTCCTCGACGACTTCGTCGAACTCGTTCTTTTCGTCCGCGAATTCAAGGGTGTAGGACATGCCCGAGCAGCCTTTGGTCCGGATGCCGACGCGCACGCCGGCGGAATCCTTACCCCGTCCGGCCAGCAGCGCTTTCACGCGCTCGGCGGCGTGGTCGGAAATGGTCATCATTTGCGGTCGTTCAGTCATGGTCGTCTGCTTCCGTTTCGGGCCTTTCCTTAACCCCGCCGGTGCGCAGGAGGCAAGTGCCTCCTGCCGCGCCGTGAGGATCGGATCAAGCGCCCTTCTTGGTTTTGTAGTCGGAGATCGCCGCCTTGATGGCGTCTTCGGCCAGCACCGAGCAGTGAATCTTCACCGGCGGCAGGGCCAGTTCCTCGGCGATCTGCGTGTTCTTGATCGAACCGGCTTCGTCTATCGTCTTGCCCTTCACCCATTCGGTGATGAGCGACGACGAGGCGATGGCCGACCCGCAGCCGAAGGTCTTGAACTTGGCGTCTTCGATGATGCCGTCCTCCGAGACCTTGATCTGCAGCTTCATGACGTCGCCGCAGGCCGGCGCACCGACAAGGCCGGTCCCGACGCTGACGTCGTTCTTGTCCATCGTGCCGACGTTGCGCGGCTTTTCGTAGTGGTCGATGACTTTATCGCTGTAGGCCATTTCTAGTCTCCTGTTCCTAGGAACTTATCGTAGTCGAATAATGTGGTTGTTTATGGGCGGCCCGGCTCAGTGTTCCGCCCATTCGATCGAGGAGATGTCGATCCCCTCGTTATGCATTTCCCAAAGCGGGCTCATCTCACGCAGCCGCTCGACCTCTTTGATGATCGTCTCGACGGCGTCGTCGACCTCTTCCTCCGTCGTGAAGCGGCCAAAGCCGATGCGCAGGCTCGTATGGGCCATCTCCACGTCGACGCCCAAGGCGCGCAGCACGTAGGACGGCTCCAACGAGGCCGAGGTGCAGGCGGAGCCCGACGACACCGCCAGGTCCTTGATGCCCATCATCAGGCCCTCGCCCTCGACGAAGGCGAAAGAGATATTCAGGTTGCCGGGGATGCGCTGATCCATGTCGCCGTTCAGGTAGACCTCCGGCAGGCGGCCGACGATGCTTTGGTACATGCGGTCGCGCAGGCGGCGCAGACGTTCGTTCTCCGCCCCCATTTCCTTTTCGGCGATGGCGCAGGCCTCGCCCAGGCCGACGCAAAGCGGCGTCGGCAGGGTGCCGGAACGCATGCCGCGTTCCTGGCCGCCGCCGTTGATCATCGGCACCAGGCGAACCCGCGGGCGGCGACGGACGTAAAGGGCGCCGATGCCCATCGGGCCGTAAATCTTGTGGCCGGAGATCGACATCAAGTCGATGTTCATCTCTTCCACGTCCAGCGGGATCTTGCCGACGGCCTGGGCGCAGTCCGTGTGGAAGAACGTGCCCTTCTCGCGGCAGATGGCGCCGATTTCCTTGAGCGGCTGGATCACGCCGATCTCATTGTTCACGCCCATCACGGAAACGATCGCCGTCTTATCGGTGATGGTGTTGCGCAGCTCGTCCAGATCGATCAGGCCGTTCGGCTGAACCGGCAGATAGGTGACGTCGAAGCCGTCCTGTTCCAGGTGGCGGCAGCTGTCGAGCACGCATTTGTGCTCGGTCACCACGGTGACGATGTGGTTCTTCTTCTCCTTGTAGAACTGCGCCACACCCTTGATCGCCAGATTGTTCGATTCCGTGGCCCCCGAGGTGAAGATCACTTCCTTCGGGTTGGCGCCGATGATCGAGGCGATCTGCTCGCGGGCGATCTCGACGGCGTCCTCCGCTTCCCAGCCGAAAAAGTGGCTGCGGGAATGGGGGTTGCCGAACTGTTCGGAAAAGAACGGCAGCATCTTTTCCACCACCCGCGGGTCCGTCGGCGTCGTCGCCTGATAGTCCAGGTAGATGGGGGCCTTCCGGTTCTGAATGGTATGCGGAAGGTCGTGCTTTTGTTGGTCGGTCATCGCGCTCATGAGCGTGTCACTTTCCTTTAGGTCCTTAAGTCGTTCGTCTTTGTTTTTGTTCAAGCCGCCAGGCTGCCCCCGCCCACGCGGGCATTCAGGGCTTTCCAGGCGGCGGTGAATTGGTCGATCTCTTCTTCGGTCGTGGTCCAGCCGAGGCTGATGCGGATCGCCGATTTGATGGCGTCCTCATCGGCGCCCATGGCGGTCAGCACATGGCTTTCCGCCACCTTACCGGACGAACAGGCGCTGCCGGCGCTGACGGCGATGCCGTCCAGGTCGAAGGCCATGACCTGGGTCTCGGACGAGACGCCCGGCATGGTCAGGCAGCTGGTGGTCGCCAGGCGCTCGCGGCCCTTGGCAAAAACGGTGACCTCAGGCCGGGCCTGCAAGATCGCGGCTTCCATGCGATCACGCAAAACACCCAGGCCTTGCAGGCGGGCAATGTCGGCCTTGGCGGCCTCGGCCGCCGCGCCGAAACCGGCGATCCCGGCGAGGTTCTCCGTCCCGCCGCGGCGCGACCGTTCCTGGCCGCCACCGCGGATCGCCGCCGTGGCCTTGTGGCCGGGGGCGACGATCAAGGCGCCGACACCGGCCGGGCCGCCGATCTTATGGGCCGACAGGCTCATCATATGGCAGCCCAGCGCCTTGAAATCGATCTCCAGCTTGCCGGCCGCCTGGACCGCGTCGCAATGGAACAGGGCGTCGTTGTCGGCGGCCAGGGCCGCGACGTCGGCGACCGGCTGAATCACGCCGGTTTCGTTGTTGGCCAGCATGACCGAGACCAATGCGCGGCCTGCTTCCGGACGCTTGAGAGCGTCCTTCAACTGCATGTCCAGCGCCGCCAGGTCGATCAGCCCGTCTTCGTCGACGTCGATGCGAATGACGTCGTCCTGGTTCATCGGGGTGCCGTCGAGTACCGAGATATGCTCGACCGCCGAAGCGAAGACCGGCCCTTCCGCGCCGCCTTTCGGCGCGTTGGCGAGGGCCAGATTGTTGGCCTCGGTCCCGCCGGAAGTGAAGATCACATCTTCCGCCCGCGCACCGACCAGCGCCGCGACCCGTTCGCGCGCGTCCTCGACCAAACGGCGCGCCGCACGCCCGGCACCGTGCACGGACGACGGATTGCCCGTGACGCCCAGCGCGGCGGCCACGGCTTCGGCGGCAACGGGCCGAACCGGTGTGGTCGCGTTATGGTCGAGATAGACGGTCATGTCGGTTGCTTAAGCGTCCTTCGATATTCGGTTCTACTGGGCCGCCACGGTGGCGGCGGTGGTGCGTTCCTGTTCCTGCTGATAGAGGCGGCCGGAGGTGCCCAGCACCTTCTTTTCGACAACGTCTTCCAGAGAAACGGAGGACAGGTAGAGGTAAATCTGGTTGCCCAGTTCCTCCCACAAATCGTGGGTCAGGCAGCGCGCCCGGTCCGCCTGGCAGCCCTGGGGCGAGCCCGGGGTGCAGCGGGTGGTCTGGATCGGCTCGTCCACCGCCATGATGATGTCGGCGACCCGCGTGTCGGTCGGGCCGTGGGCCAGCAGGTAGCCGCCACCCGGCCCGCGCACGCTTTTGACCAGACCGGCCTTGCGCAGCTTGCCGAACAACTGTTCCAGGTAGGACAGCGAGATGTCCTGCCGGTCGGCGACGTCGGCCAGGGCCACGGGCTTGGCCGAGGCGTTGGCGGCGAGGTCGACCATCGCCATCACGGCATAGCGGCCTTTGGTTGAGAGTTTCACGTTCCGTCTCCTTACAATCGAACTTGTGTCGGACGCCCTTAGGCGTCGCCGGCAGATGCGGCGCGGGGCCGCGCATCGCCGTCCGTTTCGTCGTCGCGGGCCGCCAGGGCAGCCGACTTTTCCGTCTCCAGATCGTTCACCCGGTCCAACAATACGTTGATCTGCGAACGAAGATTTTCAATGGTCTGCATGACCGGATCCTGGCCGTCGGTCGGTGTGCCGTAGGCCTGGAACGCCTTGGCGCGCTCCTTGTCCTTGGGCAGGACGACCTGCGCCGGATTGCCGACGGCGGTCACGCCCGGCGGCACGTCCTTGGTCACCACGGCGTTGGCGCCGACACGGGATTCCCGGCCCACGGTGATGGGCCCCAGAACGGCCGCACCACAGCCGATGATCACGCTGTCTTCCACCGTCGGGTGGCGTTTCTGGCCGCGCTGCGCGTCGGAATCGACCGATGGCGCGACGCCGCCAAGGGTGACCTGGTGGTAGATCGTCACGTCGTCGCCGATCACGGCGGTCTCGCCGATCACCACGCCGCCGCCATGGTCGATGACCAGACGCTTGCCGATTTCGGCTCCTGGGTGGATTTCGATCAACGTGACCCAGCGCGCGAAGTTGGACACCAGGCGCGCGATGAAAAACAATTTATGGCCCCAGAACCAATGGGCAAGGCGATGCCAGACCACGGCATGGAATCCGGGATAGGTGAAGAAGATCGCCAACGGCCCTTTGGCCGCCGGGTCGCGCTCCTGAAAAGCGCGGATATCTTCTTGAATATTCTTGAAAATCATCGGCTTCACACTATGTTATCGGGGCTTTCCGCCGGGCGCCTCACGGCGCCCCAGGGCGGCCCAAGCATCGGTACCCGGAATATAAGATGTCCTACTAACGCGATCAAGTATTTCCAGGCAACCGGCGGCATAGATAAGGCCGCGTGCATATAAAGCCAGACCCCAATGCTCGGATATTAACCGGCAGAACCCGTTTCGAGGACGCTTTTTCCCCATGCCAGAAGTCATTTTCAATGGGCCCGAAGGCCGCATCGAAGGCCGCTATCACCACGCCAATGACCCGAATTCCCCCGTTGCCCTGCTGCTGCACCCGCATCCGGAATACGGCGGCACGATGAACAACCGCGTCGTCTACGCGATGTATCAGTCCTTCGTGAAGCGCGGTTTTTCGACCCTGCGCTTCAATTTCCGCGGCGTCGGCCGCTCCCAGGGCACGTTCGACAACGGCCAGGGCGAGCTGAGCGACGCGGCGACGGCGCTGGACTGGATGCAGGGCCACAACCCCAATGCCTCGACCTGCTGGATCGCCGGATTCTCCTTCGGCGCCTGGGTCGCCATGCAGTTGATGATGCGCCGCCCGGAAATTTCCGGCTTCATTTCGGCCTCGCCGCCCGCGTCGATCTACGATTTCTCGTTCCTCGCCCCCTGCCCGGCCTCCGGCCTGATGATCCACGGCAAGACCGACGACGTCGTGCCGGTGGGCTCGGTCGACAAGCTGGTCGAAAAGCTCTCGGCGCAGAAGAACATCGAGATCGATTACCGCACCATCGACAAGTGCGACCACTATTTCTCGGAACATCTGGAAAAGCTGGTCGGCCACGTCGAGGACTACCTCGACAAGCGCCTGGTCGAAAAAGCGGCTTAACCGAGCCTTCCTCTCCAGCCCTTTTTCTGTCGCGGCTTAACGTCACGACGAGATAAATTCGGCTTATGGACGAGGATATTCCGGAAGGCATTGGCCCCCACGAAGGTCGTGAGCTTGACCTTATGCTCGCCGGCGAAAAGCCGCTGGCAATGTTCAACGACGACATTCCGGCAGACATGGAAGCGCCGGAGATCGCTTTTGACCCCTACGTTTCCGACGGCCGTTTCATAAAGCAGGAGCTTACCCTGCCCGCACCCGGCTCGAACGACGGCGGCTTGCGCTACTATTTTTACGCTCTGCCCGGCGAAGAGTGGCGTCTACGCCGGATCATCGAAATCCAAAAAGCTTTCTTCGAGGACAACGCCGAAACCACGCCTGAACTCGAGACGGAAATCGGGCGCTTGCTCGGTTATGACGAAGCGGACATCGAAACTTTCGTCAGAAGATGGTTTCAGGTCCGACCAATCAACGCATAACCGGCCACTTCAGCCCCCTAGGTGCCGTTTCCTGCCAAATAATGCCGGCCGCCCGACAGCGGCTCGGCGACGCCCGTGGTGCCTGGATAGGTCAGCGCCAGGCCCTTCAGCGCGCGCACGGCAAGGAAGGCGAAGGCCTGGGCTTCCAGCGCGTCGCCGCGCCATCCGGCGGCTTCGACCGGATCGACGTCGGCGCCCAGCACCCGGCGCAGGCCTTCCATGATCGTCGCGTTGTGCCGCCCACCGCCGGTAACCAGCCAGCGGGCCGCCGGGGTCGGGAAGAACCGGGACGCCCGTTCGACCGAGGTCACGGTGAACGCCGTGAGGGCCGCCGCGCCGTTGGCCGGTGACAAGTTCCGCACGGGATCCAGATTGAAATCGTCGCGGTCCAGGGACTTTGGCGGCAGCTTTTCGAAATAATCGTTATCCATCAGGACCCTAAGGACGTGGGGGTCGACCTTCCCCTGGGCTGCCAGATCCCCGCCTTCGTCCATCGTCTGGCCCGTTTTTTCCAACATCCAGTCATCCAGCAGGGCGTTGCCCGGCCCCGTGTCGAAGGCCAGCAGCATGCCGTCCGGCGCGATCCAGGTGACGTTGCCGACGCCGCCCAGGTTGAGGACCGCCAGGGGCTTCGCCAGGTCCGCCGCGAGGGCCCGGTGATAAACCGGCGCCAGGGGGGCTCCCTCCCCACCCGCTGCCACGTCGTTCAGCCGCATGTCGCCGACCACGTCGATACCGGTCAAGCGCGCCAGTTCCTGGGAATCGCCGATCTGCCGGGTCACCCCCATGTCCGGGCGGTGCAGAACCGTATGGCCGTGAAAGCCGACGATGCGGATATCTTCGGGTGCTTTGCCGGCCTCGGCCAGGACGGCCCGCACGGCTTCGGCATGGCGTTCGGTCAACGCCGCGATCAAGCCGTTCTCCGGCGGGCGGATCAATGGGTCATGGCCCAGGGCCGCACGCAGATCGCGGCGGAAATCATCGTCGTAAGGGTGGGTCAGCGACGGGCCCTGCCAGGTCACGGCCTCGCCGTCCGTCTCGATGATCGCGGCGTCGATGCCGTCCATCGAAGTACCGCTCATCAGGCCGATGGCGAGGCTGGTGTCGTCTGGCATGGGCTCTCCCCGGAAGTGGTGGGCGCAGATTGTGTCGGCCAGCCCGATCCCGGGCAAGGGCGGAATACGCACGACGAGGCCAAGGAATATTGCCGAACCCGCGTGGGCGGGGTAAAAGCCGCCATGACCAACGTTAAATCCCAATTTCTGAACGACGCTCAGGCGCGCGGCTTCATCCATCAATGCACGGATATGGAGGCTCTGGACGCGCTCGCGGCCGAGAAACCCGTCACCGCCTATATCGGATTCGATTGCACGGCGCCGTCCCTGCATGCCGGGCATATGGTTTCGATCATGACCCTGCGCCTGTTGCAGCGCTCGGGCCACAAGCCGATCGTCCTGATGGGCGGCGGCACGACCAAGGTGGGCGATCCGTCCGGCAAGGACGAGATGCGCAAGGCCCTGACCGACGACGACATCGCCGCCAACATGGCCGGGATCAAACAGGTCTTCGCCAAGTACCTGACCTTCGGGGACGGCCCGACCGACGCCGTCATGGTCAACAACGCCGATTGGCTGGACAAGCTGAACTACATCGAAATGCTGCGCGACGTGGGCCGTCATTTTTCGGTCAACCGCATGCTGACCATGGACAGCGTCAAGCTGCGCCTGGAACGCGAGCAGCCTTTGTCGTTCCTCGAATTCAACTACATGATCCTGCAGTCCTACGATTTCCTGGAATTGTCGCGCCGCCATGCCTGCACCCTGCAGATGGGCGGCTCCGACCAATGGGGGAATATCGTCATGGGCGTCGAGCTGGGCCGCCGCGTCGACAACCGCCAGCTTTACGGCCTGACCACGCCGCTGCTGACCACGGCGTCGGGCGCCAAGATGGGCAAGACCGCCGCCGGAGCCGTCTGGCTCAACGAAGACATGCTCAGCGCCTATGATTTCTGGCAGTACTGGCGCAACACGGAAGACGCCGACGTGGGCAGGTTCCTGCGCCTGTTCACCGATCTGCCGCTGGACGAGATCGCACGCCTGGAGGCCCTGGAAGGGGCCGAAATGAACGACGCCAAGAAGATCCTGGCGACCGAGGTCACGCGCCTTTGCCATGGCTCTGAGGCTGCCGAAAGTGCCGCCGAGACGGCCCGGAAGACCTTCGAACAGGGGGCTCTCGGCGACGACCTGCCGACCATCGAGGTTCCGGCCGCCCGCCTGGGCGACGGCATCCCTGCCTATGAGCTGTTCCGCGAAGCCGGTCTCGCGTCGTCGAACGGCGAGGCCCGGCGCCTAATCAAGGGCGGCGGCGGACGGCTCAACGACGCGAAGATCGACGACGAGAACACCGCCATCGGGTCCGGCGACCTGAAAGACGGGGTCATCAAACTATCCGCCGGCAAGAAACGCCACGCCCTGGTCCGGGCCGTGTAAATCCGTCATGGCGGAAAGCGCATCGCGTCTCGGCCGCCTGCTTTCGCACAATCTCGCGATCCTGACCAACCGGCCCGGCCCGGCCGCCGCCATGGGCGCGGTCATCCTCGCCCTATTGTTCATTCGCGCTCTTCTGTTCCCCGGCACCGGTGGCGACGACGGTGAACAACTGGTCTTTTCCCAGATCTTCCAGTGGGGATATCAGGTCCGTAACCCGCCACTCTATACCTGGCTGGTCATGGTTGTGGGCCAAGTGACCGGTCCCAACCTTTGGGCCGTCAACATCGTTAAATTCGCGCTGCTGTACGCGATGTATCTGTTCCTCTGGCGGGCGGCGCTGCGTCTGTTCGAGACGCGGGAAATGGCGGCACTTGCCGCGCTGTCGCCGGTGTTGTGTTACTTCATCGCCTGGGAGGTCGTGACCGGTTTCAGCCATACGGTCCTGACGGCCTGTCTATACGCGGCGGTGCTCTGGGTTTTGCTGCGCCTGCGGGACGACGACCAAGGCCGCCTCACCGACTACGTGCTACTCGGCCTTGTGATCGGCCTGGGCGCGATGTCGAAGTACGTGTTCTGGCTGTTTCTGATCGCGCTGATCGCCGCCGCACTGACCGATTGCAAGATGCGCCGCCGCCTGATCTCGCCAAGTATTTTCCTGACCCTGGCCGTGGCGACGGCGGTGATGGCCCCCCATTACCACTGGCTCCTGCCGCGCTTAGGAGTTCTGGAAGGTCAGGCCGGCGACGTCGCAGGCGAAGGGGCGGCGTTCTCGCTGCGCGGCCTTGGCCATGCCGCCAAGGCCGCCGCCGGGTTCCTGTCGCCGTTCTGGCTGATCGCGCTCGCGTGTTTTCCGGCGGCCTTCAAACGCCTACCGGTCAACGCGTCCCCGCATCCCATGGCGCGGGTCATCGGCCTGCAGATCGTCCTCGTTGTGGTCCTGACGGTCATCGGCACTCTGGCCCTGCCGGAATTCCGTATCCGCACCCACTACATGTTCGTACTGATGTTCGTGCCTCTCTGGGTGTTGCTGCGGGCCGAGGCAGCGGGCGCCACAGCGCCACGCATGCGGGTTTATGCGGTTGTCCTCACGCTGGTTATGTGGGCACAACCCTGGGGACTGATCGGCAAATTCCTGTTCGAACCGCTGACCTGCAAACGCTGTCAGCATCACATCCCTTACGGCGAACTGGCCGACGGTATCCGTGCCCAGGGCTTTACCGGCGGCACCATCGTCGCCCATTGGCACCCCGACCCGCTGCCCGGAAATCTTCGTGCCCAATTTCCAAAGGCGCGCGTGATATCGTCCAAGCACGGCGACGTCATCCCGCCCCTACGACCGGGCGCGAACGGGCAATGCCTCGTAGTCTGGTCTGCGGATGCCAACCGGGATGGCCGCTCTCCCGCCGTCAGCGCCGCCAACCACCTACTGTCTGCGGGCATCCCTCGCGATGTTCCGGAAAAGCTTGTAACCGCGCCTCTGGCCGGTCTGCCTTCTCTGACCGACGGCAAGACAGCTGTCTTAGGCGTCATCCTCACACCCGGGAACGGAAACTGCCGCTAACCGGCTCGGCCGCTCAGCGGCAATCGCCCATCCCGTCCATCACCAGATAGGACCAGGTCAGCCGCCGATCGCCGTTGCGTGGCAAGGGCAAAGTCACACGGCGGCGCGTCACGTCATCGGGGATGGGCGCCCCGCGCAATTTCGTCGCCAAGGAGAGCGCCCCGCCGCCGCCATCGCCCAGCCAGATCACCAGACACTTTCCCGTTGCCGATTGTGGATCAGACTTGGAAAGCGGCGGGCGGTAGTCACGCCACCGCGTACTGACCAACCGGGCCTTGGGGAAATAACGCCGGAGGTTTCCGGCCAACTGGTTGGGCCGATCTTCGGCGACGACGGTCCCGGTGGTGAACCCCGCACTGGCCAGGCTCCGCGCCAGATCGCCATACGGTATGAAGAAATTGCATTTGCGGCAGGTTTCGGGGCCGACCGCGCCGCGCGCGATCAGGCCGACCGGCACCGCCAAGGCGATGACCAGCAAGCACACCGCAAACCAATGAAGCCGCCCGGCCAACGCCCGCCCCCGGTCGCCAGAGGCGGCGTCGGTGAAGACCTTGATCCGCAGCAGCAGGTAAAAGGCCGCCGGGAACCAGACGACCAGCCAGTTGTTGCGCACGTCCGACGCACCGGTCACCAGGATCGCCGCGACGGCCAGAAGGACAAGCGTCACCAGATAGGCTTCGAGGAAGCGGCCCGACTGGATCAGCCGAGGCATCGGATGCGGCAGCGGCCCCATGGCCCGCGGAAACATGAAGACGACGAGCGGCAGCAGCGGCGAGAGCATGCCCAGGGACGACACGGTGAATTGGGTCAGGCCCCGCACAGCGGCGGCGAGCCGGTCATCGAACGGCGGAAACAAACGGCCCGCGCCGACCGCGCCGGAGACCGCCCCGGCATCGCCCAGGAACGCCGCCAGCGGGGCCGCCGCAAGAAGGCCAGCCAACGCCAGGGCAATCCAGAACTTCAAGCAAAAGACGCGTGGCCTAAGCCCGCCGTGCCGCCAGGCCC
>MDTA01022337.1_pt1 | contig 89828 bp, 78 predicted proteins | sample 811151 | NCBI WGS metagenome assembly MDTA01 (sample SAMN05326648, study PRJNA326480) | marine metagenome | isolation source: seawater | place: Indian Ocean: South | collected 2010 | reverse complement strand
GCGGGGGCAGGATTTGAACCTACGACCTTCGGGTTATGAGCCCGACGAGCTACCAGACTGCTCCACCCCGCACTTGAAATCGAGCGCAAATACTAAATATTCACGCCGGTTTTGTCAAACCTAATCCTGAAAAAAACGTCTATTTTTCCAGGATTTATACTCATATTCCGGCGGTTGCTTCCAGCCCTGCCCCGCCCCGGGGACCAGGCTGAAAAAACCGCGGGCTTCCTTGGAAGCCGCGGAAGGTTCCAAAGGGAACCTGTCCTGATTTTGGTGCCGAAGGCCGGACTTGAACCGGCACGACCGTAAGGTCACTACCCCCTCAAGATAGCGTGTCTACCAATTCCACCACTTCGGCGAAGAACTGATTTACTGCTTCCCGGAATCGGACGTCGTCTCATCCGGGGCCGGGGATTCTAACCCAGCCGACGGCACATCTGAAGTCTCTTTTTCAGATTTCCCGGAATCCATCCCGGGAGCCGCGGCGGGAACGTCCGCGCCCTGGGCCGGGCCGGTGGACGGTACGTCGCCGGAGACCGGCTCGTCGGCGTCGTCCAGCGCCGGCACGTCCTGATCGTCCACGGATTCCAGGGCCGGCAGGAAGCTGCCCGCGCCTTCCGCTTCCTGGCGCGCCATCCAGGCCAGGCCCAGGCTGGTGACGAAAAACACCACCGCCAGAACCGCCGTGAAACGGGTCAGAAAATTGGCGGACCCGGCGCTGCCGAATACGGTCTGCGAACCGCCGCCACCGAAAGAGGCGCCGGCGTCGGCCCCCTTGCCATGCTGGATCAGGATCAGGCCGATAAGACCGAGGGCCGCCAGCACGTGCACCACATGAAGCACAATATCCATAAGTTAAATCAACCTGCCGCCCGACAAATGGCGATAAATTCTTTTTCGTTCAGTGAGGCCCCGCCGATCAGTCCACCATCGATGTCCGGCTGGGCAAACAGAGGGGCGGCATTATCCGCCTTTACGCTGCCGCCGTAAAGGAGGCGTAGGCCGGCGGCCACATCGGGGTCGCGGGCGGCCAGGGCGGCACGCAGGTCGGCGTGCACCGCCTGGGCCTGTTCCGGCGAGGCGGTGAGGCCGGTTCCGATCGCCCAGACCGGCTCATAGGCCAGCACCGCGCGGTCGAAAGCGGCACTGCCGGCGGCCTCCACCACCGCCATCAACTGCCGGACCACCACATGCTCGGTGTCCCCGGCTTCGCGCTGGCGCAGGGTTTCACCGACACACAGAATCGGTATCAGCCCGGCCTTTTGCGCGCGCAGAAACTTGCTGGCCACCAGGTCGTCATCCTCGCCGAAGTGCTCGCGGCGCTCCGAGTGGCCGACGATCACGTAGCGGCAGCCCATATCCACCAGCATTTCCGCCGATACTTCCCCGGTGAAGGCGCCGTCCTCGTGGTCGCACAGGGTCTGCGCGCCCAGCCCCACGCCGCTGTCCTTCAGTTCGGCGCCGAGCGCCTGCAGGTACGGGAACGGCGGGCACACCGCCACTTCCGCGCGGCCCAGATCCGCCGCCGCCAGCGCGGCGCCCAGTTCGGCGACCAGGCCGTACCGGCCGTTCATCTTCCAGTTCGCCGCCACTAACGGTGTTCTTGTCATTCGAGCGTTGCTCCTGTCATGCGATCGCCGTTTCCACGGCCTCCGCCAGATGGCGGCAGAGCCGCTCCACCTGGTCGGCGTCTTTGCCTTCCACCATCACCCGCACCAGCGGCTCCGTGCCGGAGGGGCGCAACAATAAACGGCCGTTACGGCCCAGTTCCTGCTCCACCTTATCGATGGCGGCGCGCACGCCGTCCTCTTCCATGAACCCGTCCCGCCGGCTGCCGCGCACGTTGATCAGCGTCTGCGGCAGCAGCGGCGCGGCGAGGGCCGCCTCGCGCAGGGACAGGCCCTCGCGGCGCAGCGCGTCCAGCACCTGCAGCGCCGCCACGGTGCCGTCGCCGGTGGAGGTGCGGTCGAGGCAGACCAGATGCCCGGACGACTCGCCGCCCAGCAGCCAGCCACGCTGATCGAGCTGCTCCATCACGTAACGGTCGCCGACCTTGGCGCGGGCGAAGGGAATATCCAGATCCTGAAGCGCCAGCTCCAGGCCCAGGTTGGACATCAGGGTGCCGACCACGCCGCCATTGAGCCGGCCCCGGCGCTGGCGGTCGCGGGCGATCAGATAGAGCAGCTGGTCGCCGTCCACCAGGGTGCCCTGGTCGTCCACCATGATCAGGCGGTCGGCGTCGCCGTCCAGGGCCAGCCCGAGATCGGCGCCCTCGGCGACCACCCGCCGGCACAGCGCCTCGGGTTTGGTGGAGCCGCACTCCAGATTGATGTTGAAGCCGTCCGGCTGGTTGGCGATCGCCACCACCTCGGCGCCCAGCTCCTCCAGAACGTCCGGGGTAATGTGATAGGCCGCGCCGTTGGCGGTGTCCACCACGATTTTCAGACCGTGCAGATTGAGCCCCGGCGTGGTGCTTTTGCAGAATTCGATGTAGCGGCCGCGGGCGTCGTCGATGCGGCGCACCTTGCCGAGACGGTCGGTGGCGACCACCGAGATCGGCTCATCCAGCATGCGTTCGATTTCCGCTTCGATCTTATCGCTGAGCTTGCGGCCGTTGTCGCCGAAAAACTTGATGCCGTTGTCGGTGTAGGCGTTGTGCGACGCGGAAATCACGATGCCCGCCTGGGCGTGCAGGGTGCGGGTCAAATAGGCGATCGCCGGTGTGGGCATGGGCCCGAGCAGCCTGACGTCCACGCCGGCGGCGGAAATGCCCGCTTCCAGGGCCGACTCGAACATGTACCCGGAAATGCGGGTGTCCTTGCCGATCAGGATCTTGCTGCCACCGTGGGCGGCCAGCACCCGGCCGGCGGCCCAGCCCAGCTTGAGCACGAAATCCGGCGTGATCGGCGGTTCCCCGACGGTGCCGCGAATGCCATCGGTGCCGAAATATTTGCGACTCATCCTTAGCCTCCCTGAAGCAGCACCGTCATCGTTTACAGGCTGCGGTGCACGGCGTGGGCGAAACGCACACCGTCCACGGTTTCTTTTACGTCGTGGGCGCGCACGATACGCGCGCCCCGCTCCACACACATCACCGCCGCCGCCAGGCTGCCCGCCAGGCGCTGTTCCACCGGGCGGTCCAGAACCTTGCCGAACAGGGACTTGCGCGACAGGCCCACCAGCAGGGGCAGTTCCAGCCGCGCCAGTTGCGACAGCTCCGCCAGCAAACGCAGATTATGCTGCACCGTCTTGGCAAAACCAAAACCCGGATCCACCAGCAGCTTGTCGCGGGGGATACCGGCGTCCACGCAGGCGGCGACGCGCTGCTCCAGGAACGCGATCACCTCGGCGGTGACGTCTTCGTAGAAGGGGTCGTTCTGCATGGTGCCGGGCTCGCCCTGCATGTGCATCACGCACACCGGCAAACCGGTCCCGGCGGCGGCCTCGAGGGCGCCCGGACGGCGCAATGAGCGCACGTCGTTGATCATGCCGGCGCCGGCGTCGGCGCAGGCGCGAATCACCGCCGGCGTGCTGGTGTCCACGGAAACCAGGGCGTCCAGCTCCCGGTGCAGGGCCTCCACCACCGGGATCACCCGGTCCAGCTCCTGCTGCTCGGAGACCGGCGCGGCGCCCGGCCGGGTGGACTCGCCGCCCACGTCGATGATCGCGGCGCCGTCGGCGAGCATCTGCTCGGCCTGGCGCAGCGCGGCATCCAGGGAGGTGTAGCGGCCACCGTCGGAAAACGAATCGGGGGTCACATTCAGGACCCCCATAACGACGGGCGCGGACAAATCCAGTGTCCGCGCCCCACAGCTCAGCGTGTTGGTGTTCATCGAACCATCATCAATGGGTATTGGCGGGCCCGCCTATGGCGTCGTCGCCGGTCTGACCGTCGCCGGACTCGTCCGAAGAGGCGGAGGCGCCGGGGCCGGGGCCCTGGTCGCGCCAGTCCTTCGGCGGACGGGGCTTGTGGCCGGACATGATGTCGCTGATCTGGTCCGCGTCGATGGTTTCGTACTGCATCAGGGCTTCCGCCATCAGATCCAGCTTTTCGCGGTTGCTTTCCAGCAGGTCTTTGGCCCGGTGGTAACAGCTGTCGATGATGGCGCGCACTTCCCGGTCGATCTCCTCGGAGGTCTGCTCGGAAACGTGCTTGCGCTGGGACATCTGCTTGCCGAGGAACACTTCGCCCTCGTCTTCCTCGTAGGCCAGGGGGCCCATCTTTTCACTCAGGCCCCACTTGGTGACCATCGCCCGGGCCATTTTGGTAGCCCGCTCGATGTCGTTGGAGGCCCCGGTGGTGACACCGTCGAAACCAAGCGTCATCTCCTCGGCGATACGGCCGCCGAACAGCGAGCAGATGGAGGATTCCAGCGCCCGCTTGGACACCGAGTACTTGTCTTCCTCGGGCAGGTACATGGTCACGCCCAGGGCGCGGCCACGGGGGATGATGCTGACCTTGTAGACTGGATCGTGGTCCGGCACCAGCCGGCCGACAATGGCGTGGCCGGACTCGTGGTAAGCGGTGTTCAGCTTCTCTTTCTCGCTCATCACCATGGAGCGGCGTTCGGCGCCCATCAGGATCTTGTCCTTGGCTTTCTCGAAGTCCTCCATGGAGACCACGCGCTTATTGGCGCGGGCCGCGAACAGCGCCGCCTCATTGACCAGGTTGGCCAGGTCCGCGCCGGAGAAGCCCGGCGTGCCGCGGGCGATCAGCGAGGCGTCCACGTCCTCGGACATGGGTACCGGGCGCATGTGCACCTTGAGCACCTGCTCACGGCCACGGATGTCCGGCAGCGGCACCGTCACCTGGCGGTCGAAGCGGCCCGGGCGCAGCAGCGCCGGGTCCAGCACGTCGGGACGGTTGGTGGCGGCGATCACGATCACGCCGTCGTTGTCGTCGAAACCGTCCATCTCCACCAGCAGCTGGTTCAGGGTCTGCTCGCGTTCGTCATGACCGCCGCCCAGGCCGGCGCCACGGCTGCGGCCGACGGCGTCGATCTCGTCGATAAAGATGATGCAGGGGGCGTGCTTCTTGGCCTGATCGAACATGTCACGGACCCGGGACGCGCCCACGCCGACGAACATTTCCACGAAATCGGAGCCGGAAATGCTGAAGAACGGCACCTTGGCTTCGCCGGCGATGGCCTTGGCGAGCAGGGTCTTACCGGTACCCGGCGAGCCGACCATCAGCACACCACGGGGAATCTTGCCGCCAAGACGCTGGAATTTGGCGGGATCACGCAGGAACTCGACAAGTTCCTGCACTTCGTCCTTGGCCTCTTCCACGCCGGCCACGTCGGCGAAGGTGGTCTTGATCTGGTCTTCGCCCATCAGGCGGGCCTTGGACTTGCCGAACGTCATCGGCCCGCCGCCGCCTTTACCGCCGCCCTGCATCTGGCGCATGAAGAAGATGAAGATCGCCAGGATCAGCAGAATCGGCAGCACGGACAGGAACAGCTGGGTCAGGAAGCCCTGACGCTCGGGTTCCTTACCGGTCACTTCCACTTCGTTCTGGATCAGCGTGGGAATCAGGTTGGTGTCCATGGCCGGCGGCTTGACGGTCTCGAAGCGGGTGCCGTCATTCATCTGGCCGGAAATACGGGTGTCACCGATGGTGACCTGATCCACATTGCCGTTCTCCACGTTATCGATGAACGCGGAGTAGTTCAGCATTTGCTGAGTCGGCTGGGTGTTGATGCTGGAAGCCACTACATAGAGGACCCCGGCGATCACCAGCCACAGCACAATATTCTTGGTCATGTCGTTCAAGGGAGACCTCGCCTTACTGGGCGCATTCGCGCGTACTGACAGACTTTCAACTCTACACTACTTCAGGTGCGACCCCAATTGGTACACCTCGGTAGAGCGCGGTCGGCTGGCCGCCGGTTTGCGACTGACCACCCGCTGGAAATGGCCTTGCAGGGCCTTGCGGTACTGATCGAACCCTTCGCCGTGGAACACCTTGACCAGAAAGGCGCCCCGGGGTTCCAGAACATTCAGCGCCATGTCCAGGGCCAGTTCGGCCAGGTACATGGAGCGCGGCAGATCCACCGCCTTGTTCCCACTCATATTGGGGGCCATGTCGGACAATACAAGGTCGACTTTCCGCCCATTGAGATGGGCCACGATTTGCTCATAGACCGCCTGCTCCCGGAAATCGCCCTGTACGAAGGTGACGTCGGGGATCGCATCCATGGCGAGAATATCGCTGGCCACGACAGTGCCCCGTGAACCGACCAGGCGGCCGGCCACCTGGGACCAGCCGCCCGGCGCCGCGCCCAGGTCGAGCACCGTCATGCCGGGGCGGAACAGCTTGTCCTTTTCGTGGATTTCCAGCAGTTTGAAGCTGGCCCGGGAGCGATAGCCCTCGGCCCGGGCGCGGGTCACCCAGTGGTCGTCGAAGTGCTCTTTCAGCCAACGCTGGCTGCTTTTCGATTTCGCCATAATAGCCTTGGGTAGTCGCGCCTCGATTGCCGGTACCGGAGACGGCGCAAGGCGGTGATTGCGGGGGACCGCCCCGGTTCCCTAGAATAGCGCTCCGTTTTTGGAGAACACCATGCCTTTGAGCCAACAGGACAAGAAACGCCTGCGCCGTATCGGCCACCATCTGAAGCCGGTACTGATTTCCGGTGACAAGGGCCTCACGGAAACCTTCCTGGAAGAACTGGAAGGCCGCCTTGAGGACCACGAACTGATCAAAGTGAAGATCAATGCGTCCACCCGGGAGCAGCGCGCCGGCATGGTGGAAAGCCTGTGCGAAAGCACCGGCGCCGACCTGGTCCAGCGCATTGGTAATATCGCGCTGATCTACCGGGCCGCCGCCAAGCCGGATCCGAAACTCTCCAACGTACTGCGCGCCGACGTCTGAAGGCGCCGGTGCCCTACAGGTGCTCGACCTTGTCGATCTCGTATTCCTTGGTGCCGCCGGGGGTGTCGATCTGCACCGTATCTCCCTCTTCCCGGCCGATCAGGCCGCGGGCGATGGGTGAGTTGACACTCAGCTTGCCGCTTTTGATGTCCGCCTCGTCGTCGCCGACGATCTGATAGACCTTCTCTTCATCGGAGTCCACGTCGACGATGGTCACGGTGACACCGAAGATCACCTTACCGGTGTTCTGGATGCTGGTGATGTCGATGATCTGCGCGTTGGACAGCTTGCTCTCGATGTCCTGGATGCGGCCTTCACAGAACCCCTGCTGCTCGCGCGCCGCGTGATACTCGGCGTTTTCCTTGAGGTCGCCGTGCTCGCGGGCTTCGGCGATGGCGGCGGAAATGCGCGGACGGTCCACTTTTTTAAGCTGATCGAGTTCCTTGCGCAGGGCCTCGGCGCCCGCGGTGGTCATGGGAACACGTTGCATAGTATTAACCTCTTAATGTCTTCCTTGGGCCCGCCCCGGGGACGGCCCCGAGGCGACTTACGGTTAATGCATTTCGGCGTGCAGGTCCTGCAGCCGGCGAACTTCGGGTTCGCCGCTGATGGCCATTGCCTGACAAACCGCGTGGGCCGCCGTAATGGTGGTGGTGTAGAACACCTTGTGCTGCAGGGCGGAGCGGCGAATCGCGAAGGAATCGCGGATCGCCTGCTTGCCCTCGGTGGTGTTGACGATCAGGTCCACCTCGTCGTTCTTGATCATGTCGACGATATGCGGACGCCCTTCCAGTACTTTATTGACCGGCTTCACGTCCAGCCCGGCCTCGGAGAGCATGCGCGCGGTGCCGCGCGTGGCCACCAGCCGGAAACCATGACGGATCAGTGAACGGGCCACGTCCACGGCGGCGTTCTTGTCCGCGTCGCGCACCGAAATAAAGGCGGTGCCGCCGTCGGGCAGCCGTTCGCCGGCGCCCAGGGACGCCTTGCCGAAGGCTTCCGCGAAGGTGGCGCCAATGCCCATCACCTCGCCGGTGGACTTCATTTCCGGGCCGAGAATCGGGTCCACCTTGGGGAACTTGGCGAACGGGAACACCGCTTCCTTGACGAAGTAGTGTCGCGGCGTCACTTCCTCGGTGAAGCCCTGCGCCTTGAGCGAGGTGCCGGCCATGCAGCGCGCCGCCACCTTGGCCAGGGACACGCCGATGCACTTGGACACGTAGGGGACCGTGCGCGAGGCGCGCGGGTTCACTTCCAGCACATAGACTTCCTCGCCCTTGACCGCGAACTGCACGTTCATCAGGCCCACCACGCCCAGCTCCAGGGCCATGGCGGCGGACTGCTCGCGCATTACGTCCTGCACTTCCTTGCCCAGGGAGTACGGCGGCAGGGAGCAGGCGGAGTCACCGGAGTGCACGCCGGCCTGTTCAATGTGCTGCATGATGCCGCCGATCACCACGTCGGTGCCGTCGCAGATGGCGTCCACGTCCACTTCGATGGCGTCGTCCAGGAAGCGGTCCAGCAGTACCGGCGAGTCGTTGGACACGCTCACCGCGTTGTTCATGTAGCTGCGCAGTTCCGCCTCGTTGTAGACGATCTCCATGGCCCGGCCACCGAGCACATAGGAGGGACGCACCACCAGCGGGTAACCGATTTCCTCGGCCAGCTTGATGCCTTCGTCCATGGAACGGGCGGTGCGGTTGGGCGGCTGCTTGAGGCCCAGCTTGTTGACCATGTGCTGGAAACGCTCACGGTCTTCCGCCTCGTCGATGGCGTCCGGGCTGGTGCCGATGATCGGCACGCCGGCGGCCTGCAGGTCGCGGGCCAGCTTCAGCGGCGTCTGGCCGCCGTACTGCACGATCACGCCCTTGGGCTTCTCCATGTCGACGATGGCGAGCACGTCCTCCAGGGTGACGGGCTCGAAGTACAACCGGTCGGAGGTGTCGTAATCCGTGGAGACGGTCTCCGGGTTGCAGTTGATCATGATGGTCTCGTAACCGTCGTCCTTCATGGCGAAGGCGGCGTGCACGCAGCAGTAATCGAACTCGATGCCCTGGCCGATACGGTTGGGGCCACCGCCGATCACCATGATCTTGTCACGGTCGGAGGGGTTTGATTCGCACTCCTCGTCGTAGCTGGAGTACATGTAGGCGGTGCTGGTGGCGAACTCGGCAGCGCAGGTGTCGACCCGCTTGAAGATCGGCTGCACGCCCAGCTCGCGGCGCTTGGCGCGCACATCCGCTTCCTTGACGCCAAGCAGCTGCGCCAGGCGCGCGTCGGAGAAGCCCTTGCGCTTGAGCGCGTACAGGCGTGCCTTGTCCAGTTCGCTGAAGCTGCCCGGCTCAAGCCGTTGCTCTTCGGCGATCAGATCGGCGATCTGCACCAGGAACCAGCGGTCGATCTGGGTGATGTGGAAGACGTCGTCCACGCTCAGGCCGCTGCGGAAGGCGTCGCCGACAATCCAGATACGCTCCGGGCCCGGCGTCGACAGAAGCTGAGCGATGCGCTCGGAGGCGTCCGGCGCGTTCAGATCGATCTTGGGATCGAAGCCCACGGAATCGGTTTCCAGCCCGCGCATCGCCTTCTGCAGGGATTCCTGCAGGTTGCGGCCGATGGCCATCACCTCGCCCACGGATTTCATCTGCGTGGTGAGCACCGGATCGGCGGCGGCGAACTTCTCGAAGTTGAAGCGCGGAATCTTGGTGACCACGTAATCGATGGACGGCTCGAAGGAGGCCGGGGTGGCACCGCCGGTGATCTCGTTCTGCAGCTCATCAAGGGTGTAGCCCACCGCCAGCTTGGCGGCCACCTTGGCGATCGGGAAGCCGGTGGCCTTGGAGGCCAGCGCCGAGGAGCGGGACACCCGCGGGTTCATTTCGATCACCACCATGCGGCCGGTGTCCGGGCACATGCCGAACTGCACGTTGGAGCCGCCGGTTTCCACGCCGATCTCGCGCAGCACCGCCAGGGAGGCGTCGCGCATCACCTGGAATTCCTTGTCGGTGAGCGTCTGCGCCGGCGCCACGGTGATCGAGTCACCGGTGTGCACGCCCATCGGGTCGAAGTTCTCGATGGTACACACGATGATGCAGTTGTCGTTCTTATCGCGGACAACCTCCATCTCGTACTCTTTCCAGCCCAGCAGCGATTCGTCGATCAGCAGCTCGTGGGTGGGCGACAGGTCGAAGCCGCGGGTACAGATTTCCTCGAACTCTTCCTTGTTGTACGCCACCCCGCCGCCGGAGCCGCCCATCGTGAACGACGGCCGGATAATGGACGGGAAGCCCAGCTCCTGCTGGATCTCCCAGGCTTCCTCCATGGTTTTGGCGATCTTCGCCTTGGGGCACTCCAGGCCGATGTTCTTCATCGCCTTGTCGAAGCGGTCGCGGTTCTCGGCCTTGTCGATGGTGTCGGCGTTGGCGCCGATCATCTCGACACCGAATTTGTCCAGAACGCCGTGGCGCTCCAGATCGAGCGCGCAGTTCAGCGCGGTCTGGCCGCCCATGGTGGGCAGCAGCGCGTCCGGACGCTCGCGCTCAATGATCTTGGCCACCGTTTCCCAGGTGATGGGTTCGATGTAGGTGGCGTCGGCCATGGCCGGATCGGTCATGATGGTGGCCGGGTTGGAATTCACCAGAATCACCCGGAAGCCTTCCTCGCGCAGGGCCTTGCACGCCTGGGCACCGGAGTAGTCGAACTCGCAGGCCTGGCCGATCACGATCGGACCGGCGCCAATGATGAGGATGCTTTGAATATCAGTCCGTTTAGGCATGTCTGAGTAACCGTCCAGATTCGAGCGTTTCGCTTGGGTCCGACGTCAGGGCCGGACGCTTCGGGCGGCCGCGCCGCCCGTGTTTCCTGTTATCAGCCGGCGTTGGCGCGGGCCTCCATCAGTTCGATGAAATGATCGAACAGCGGAGCGCAGTCGTGCGGCCCCGGGCTCGCTTCCGGGTGGCCCTGGAAGCTGAACGCCGGCACATCGGTACGGTGGATCCCCTGCAGGGAGCCGTCGAACAACGACACATGGGTGGTCTTGACGTTGTCGGGCAGCGTGCTTTCGTCCACCGCGAAACCGTGGTTCTGGCTGGTGATCATCACCGTGCCGTCTTCCAGGTTCTTCACTGGATGGTTGGCGCCGTGGTGGCCGTGCTTCATCTTCAGGGTGCGCGCGCCGCTGGCCAGGCCAAGCAGCTGGTGCCCCAGGCAGATGCCGAATACCGGCAGCCCGGTGTCCAGGATCTCGCGGATCGCGGTGATCGCGTAATCGCAGGGCTCCGGATCCCCGGGGCCGTTGGCCAGGAACACACCGTCGGGCTTCATCGCCAGCACCTCGGCGGCGGGCGTTTGCGCCGGCACCACGGTGAGCTTGCAATGACGATCCGCCAGCATGCGCAAAATATTGCGCTTGCAGCCGTAATCGTAGGCCACCACGTGGTAGCGGGTATCACTCTGTTCCCGGTGTCCTTCGACCCGGTCCCAGGTGCCCTCTTTCCACTGATAGGGCGCCTTCACACTGACTTCCTTGGCCAGGTCCATGCCTTTGAGGCCGGGGAAGTCGCGGGCGGCGGCCAGCGCGCGGGCTTCGTCCACATCGTCGCCGGCCAGAATGCAGCCGTTCTGGGCGCCTTTGTCACGCAGAATGCGCGTCAGCCGGCGCGTGTCGATGTCGGCGATGGCGACGATGCCCCGGGCCTTGAGGTACTCAGGCAGGGTCTCCTGGGCGCGCCAGTTGCTCACGGTGAGAGTGAGATCACGTATCACCAGGCCGGCGGCCCAGACGCGATCGGATTCATCGTCTTCCGGGTTCACCCCGGTATTGCCGATGTGTGGATAGGTCAGGGTCACGATCTGCTTGGCATAAGACGGATCGGTGAGAATTTCCTGATAGCCGGTCATGGCGGTGTTGAACACCACTTCACCCACGGTTTCACCCGTGGCGCCAATGGCGACACCCCGAAAGAGGCTTCCATCTTCCAGAGCTAGTATGGCGGGTACCGTCAACGCAACCTCCTGGCGGATAGGGACTTGGGAGATCGGTGGCGGGGGCCGTGCATTACCGCAACCGTTTGGCAGGGTTCGCAAAAAAGCGAGATGGATTGCTCCACCTCGCTTTTCAGGAAATACACATCTTCACTCGGCCGCCCGCTCGCCCATCTTGGGCAGGGCCGTATTTTAGGACGTTCACAGCACGCTGTCACGCCGAGACTGCCCTAACGTTTGCCCCAACCGGCACTTTCGCCGGCCAGGCCCAGCACATCCTGCATATCGAACAGGCCTTTGGGCTGTTCGGACAGCCATACCGCGGCCCGCACGGCGCCGCGCGCGAACGACATGCGGCTGGACGCCTTATGGGTGATTTCCACCCGTTCGCCGTCGGCGGCGAACAGCACTGTGTGCTCGCCGACGATGTCACCGGCGCGGATGGTCTCGAAACCGATGGTCTGGCGGTCGCGTTCGCCGGTGCGGCCTTCGCGGCCGTAGACCGCGCACTGATCCAGGTCGCGGCCCAGCGTCTGCGCCACCACCTCGCCCATGCGCAGGGCGGTGCCCGAGGGTGCATCGATCTTATGGCGGTGGTGGGCCTCGATCACCTCGATGTCCACCTCGTCGCCGAGCACCCGGGCGGCGGTTTCCAGCAGCTTGAAGCACAGATTCACGCCGATCGAGTAATTGGGCGCGAAACAGATGGCGATCTCCTCGGCGGCGTCGCGCAGGGCCGCTTGCTGGTCCGCGTTCAGCCCGGTGGTGCCGATCACCAGTCGGGTACCGGCGGCGCGGCAGATTTCCACGTTGCGCGCGGTGGCCTCGGGGACGGTGAAATCAATGAACACGTCGGCGTCGCCGGCGACCTGTTCCAGATTGTCCGCCAGGGTCACGCCCAGGCGCCCCTGCCCCATCAGCTCACCGGCGTCGACGCCGATCAGGCTGGAGCCGGGCACGTCCACGGCCGCCGCCAGCTCGGTGTCGGGGTTGGCCAGGGTGGCCTCCATCAGAATCCGGCCCATGCGCCCGGCGGCGCCGATAATGCCTACTTTCATCACGTTTGCCCGCTGTTCAGTTTCATCACAAGGTAGCGCCTCAGAGGCCTTCAAAGAAGCGCTTCACGCCCTCGAACCAGCTGGTGCGGCGGGGGTTGTGCCGTTCGCCGCCCTTGTCCATGGAGTCCTGGAACCGGCGCAGCAGGTCCTTCTGCTCGCTGGACAGCTTGACCGGAGTCTCCACCACCACTTTGCACAGCAGGTCGCCGGGCGGGCCGCCGCGTACCGGGGTCACGCCCTTGCCACGCAGGCGGAACAGCTTGCCGGTCTGGGTTTCCGGCGGCACCTTCAATTTCACCTGGCCGTTGAGCGTGGGCACTTCCAGCTCGCCGCCCAGGCTCGCGTCGACGAAGCTGACCGGCACCTCCACATGCAGGTTTTCGCCCTCGCGGGTGAAGATATTGTGCGGCCGCACCGCCACCTGCACGTACAGATCCCCGGGCGGCGCGCCCTGCATGCCCGCCTCGCCTTTGCCGGCCAGACGGATACGGTCGCCGGTATCGACACCGGCGGGGATCTTCACCGACAGGGTCTTGGTGCTCTGCACCCGGCCCTGGCCGCCGCAGTGGTCGCAGGGATTCTCGATCACGCGACCTTCGCCGTGGCAGGTGGGGCAGGCCTGCTGGACCGTGAAGAAGCCCTGCTGCATGCGCACCTGACCCATGCCCGCGCAGGTCGGGCAGGTCACCGGCTGCTCGCCGGCCTTGGCGCCGGAGCCGTCACAGACCTCGCAGGGGTCCCAGCTGGGCACGCGGATCTTTTCCTCGCAGCCGTGCACCGCCTGCTCCAGGCTCAGCTCCAGGGTGTAGCGCAGGTCCGCGCCGCGGGCCGGACCGCGACGGCCCCCACCGCCGCCGAAGATATCGCCGAAGATGTCTCCGAAAATATCGCCGAAGCCGCCACCGCCGAAGCCACCGGCCCCGGCGCCGCCACCGGCCTGGCCGTTGACGCCGGCGTGGCCGAACTGGTCGTAGGCGGCCCGCTTCTGCTCGTCGGAGAGCACTTCGTAGGCCTCTTTGGCCTCCTTGAACTTGGCCACCGCTTCCTGGTCATCCGGGTTGCGGTCCGGATGGTATTTCATTGCCAGGCGGCGGTAGGCTTTTTTCAGATCCTGCTGGCTGGCGTCCTTGGAGGCCCCCAGCACTTCGTAATAATCTCGTTTGGACATAATGGGTCCGCTTTATTCAACGTCGACTTTAAGCTAAGACGCCGGACCCTGGGGCCCGGCGCTGCTGGTCCGACATCGGACGCCTGGCGTCCGACGCCCTCACTTCTTCTTATCGTCGTCCACTTCCTCGAACTCAGCGTCGACCACATCATCGCCGGACTTCTGCTGCTCGCCGGCGCCGGCCTCACCGCCTTCGGCTTGCTGCGCTTCGGCGTACATCTTCTGAGCCAGGTTGCCGGACGCTTCGGTGAGCGCCTTGGTCTTGGCGTCGATGTCGTCCTTGTCACTGCCTTTGAGCGCTTCCTCGAGCTCGCCGATAGCCTTGTTGATGGCCTCTTTTTCCTCTTCGGAGGCCTTGTCGCCGGCTTCCTCGAGGGTCTTGCGGGTGGCGTGCACCAGGTGGTCGCCCTGGTTACGCGCCTGCACCAGCTCCTCGAACTTCTTGTCCTCGTCGGCGTGGGCCTCGGCGTCCTTGACCATCTGATCCACTTCGTCGTCGGACAGGCCGGAAGACGCCTTGATCTGAATGGTCTGTTCCTTGCCGGTGGCCTTGTCCTTGGCGCCCACGTGCAGGATGCCGTTGGCGTCAATGTCGAAGGTCACTTCGATCTGCGGCACGCCGCGCGGTGCCGGCGGAATGTCTTCCAGGTTGAACTGGCCCAGGGACTTGTTCTGGTTGGCCTGCTTACGCTCGCCCTGCAGCACGTGCACGGTCACCGCGGTCTGGTTGTCGTCGGCGGTGGAGAACACCTGCGACGCGTTGGTCGGGATGGTGGTGTTCTTCTCGATCAGCGGCGTCATCACGCCGCCCATGGTTTCGATACCCAGGGTCAGCGGGGTCACGTCCAGCAGCAGCACGTCCTTGACGTCGCCGGCCAGTACCGCGCCCTGGATGGCGGCGCCGATGGCCACGGCTTCGTCCGGGTTGACGTCCTTGCGGGCGTCCTTGCCGAAGAACTCGGCCACTTTCTTCTGGACCATGGGCATACGGGTCTGACCGCCCACCAGGATCACGTCGGTGATGTCGGAGGTTTTCACGCCGGCATCCTTGATCGCGGTCTTGCACGGCTCCAGGGAGCGGGTCACCAGCTGCTCGACCAGGGATTCCAGCTTGGCTCGGGTCAGCTTCACCACCAGGTGCTTGGGACCGCTCTGGTCAGCGGTGATGTACGGCAGGTTGACCTCGGTCTGCTCGGCGGAGGACAGCTCGATCTTGGCTTTCTCGGCCGCTTCCTTCAGACGCTGCATGGCCAGGGCGTCGCCGCCCAGGTCGATGCCGGAGTCCTTCTTGAACTGGTCGGCCAGGTAATTAATGATCGCCAGGTCGAAGTCCTCGCCACCCAGGAAGGTGTCGCCGTTGGTGGCCAGCACTTCGAACTGGTGCTCACCGTCCACTTCGGCGATTTCGATGATGGAGATATCGAAGGTACCGCCACCCAGGTCGTAGACCGCGATGGTGCGATCACCGCCTTTCTTGTCCAGGCCATAGGCCAAGGCCGCGGCGGTGGGCTCGTTGATGATGCGCTTGACCTCGAGACCGGCGATGCGGCCGGCATCCTTGGTGGCCTGGCGCTGGGAATCGTTGAAGTAGGCCGGCACGGTGATCACCGCCTCGGTGACTTCTTCACCGAGATAGTCTTCCGCGGTCTTCTTCATTTTCTTGAGGACCTGCGCGGAGATCTGCGGCGGCGCCATCTTCTCGCCTTTCACTTCCACCCAGGCGTCGCCGTTGTCGGCCTTGGTGATCGTGTAGGGCACCATCTTGATGTCCTTCTGGACCACTTCGTCCTCGAAACGACGGCCGATCAGACGCTTCACCGCGTACAGGGTGTTGGTCGGGTTGGTGACCGCCTGACGCTTGGCCGCCTGGCCGACGAGGACTTCGTTGTCCTCGGTGTAGGCGATGATGGACGGCGTCGTGCGCGCGCCCTCGGCGTTCTCGATAACCTTGGTTTTGTCCCCTTCCATAACAGCGACACAGCTGTTGGTGGTACCCAGGTCAATACCGATAATCTTACCCATAACGATTCCTTCTCCTTCACACGGTCCGGGCCTCGAATGACCGCCCGGACGGCTGAAACTGTTTGACTTGCCAGCTATATGGCGGCTGGCGTGTTCTTTTCAAGAGCCCTTGGCAGGCGCTCTCAGGCCTTGCTGACCACCACCCGGGCCGGACGGATCAGACGGCCGTTGAGTTGGTAGCCTTTTTCCAGCACCTCGACCACGGAGTTGGGCTCCACATCGGGGGCCGGAATCATGGTCATGGCTTCGTGGTGCTCCGGATTGAACGGCTCGCCCTGCGGGTCGATCTGTTCCAGGTTGTACTTGGCGAACACATCGAGCAGCACCTTCAGGGTGAGCTCCAGCCCTTCACGGGCCGGCTTCAGCGCTTCGTCCTGCGGGTCCAGGGTCGCCAGACCCCGTTCCAGGCTGTCCGCCACGGTGAGGATGTCACCGGCGAACTTTTCCAGCGCGAACTTGTGGGCGCTTTCCACGTCCCGCTCGGCGCGGCGGCGCACATTCTGCATCTCGGCCTGGGCCCGGATATCGGCCTCGGCCAGCGCCTTCTCCACCTTGGCGAGCCGTTCCTGCGTTTGCACCAGCTCTTCCTCCACGGACGGCTGTTCCGGCTCCGAAGCCTGCTCCGCCGCGGACTCCACGTCCCCGGCCACGGGCTCCGCCTCGGGCGCGTCCTGGTGCTCCTCGCGGGCAACCTGCTCGTCCCGGGCCTCAGCCTGTTGTTCGTTCTGTTGTTGCTTGTCCTGTTCGCTCATATCCACTCCACACGTCCCGAATTCTGGGAAAGCGGGCAAAGATATGGGAACGGCAGCGCCGGATTCAAGGGAAAGGGGAGCAGTTGATAGTTGATAGTGGACAGTTGATAGCTGGCGCGGTCTCGCCTAACGAGGCGTAAAGGCCGTGCCCGCGCCATCGATTCGCGGGCACGGCCTGACTCCAAAATGACCCTATACCGCGTCTTTCGCTATCAACTGTCCACTATCAACTATCAACTGTTCTCAGAGTTGGGTAAGCGCCGCGGAGAGGATGCGGGCGGTGATGTCCACGGTGGGAATCACCTTCTCGTAGTCCATGCGGGTGGGGCCGACCACCGCCAGGACGCCCACCGGGCCGTTGTCGACCTTATAGGGGGCGGAGACCAGGGAGTACTCCTCGAACGGCTGGTAGCCGGACTCGCGGCCGATGAAGATCTGCACGCCGTCCGCTTTCATGCTGCGTTCCAGCAAATGCAGGATGTCGCGCTTGCGGTTGAAGGCGTCGAACAGATCGCGGACCTTCTCGATGCTGTCCATCTGGCCGCCTTCCAGCAGATTGGATTCCCCGGACACCACGTAATCGGAGTCCTTGCGGTCCTGGCGCAGCGCCTTGCCGGCGATGTCCATGGTCGCCTGCATGAGCACGTCCATCTGCGCGCGGTCCGCGTCCATGGTGCTCAGCAGCCCCTCGCAGATATTGTCCAGGTCGCAGCCGGCGTAGGTCTTGTTGATGTAGTTGGCGGCCTGGCGCAGCTCCACCTCGGTGTAGTCCCGGCTGGTCTGGATAATGCGGTTCTGCACCTCGGAGCGGTTGACCACCAGCACCACCAGCACCCGCTGGCCGGAAAGGGGCAGAAACTCCACCTGCCGCAGGGTGGTCACGTCACGGCGCGGCACCGCCACCAGGCCCGCCATGCGGGTCAGTTCCGCCAGGCTGCGCGAGGCCTGGGAGACCAGCGCCTCGGGCGACTGGTCCGGTGCCAGCATCTGGCGCAGCTCGTCGCGCAGGCGGGCGTTATCCGGGCGCTCCATGGTGCTGGACGCCAACAGGGTGTCCACGTAAAGCCGGTAGCCGCGTTCGGTGGGCACCCGGCCGGCGGAGGTATGGGGGCTGGCCAGCAACCCCATGTCTTCCAGTTCCGCCATCAGATTACGGATGGTGGCCGGGCTGACCGCCAGGCCGCTGCCGGTGGCCAGGGTCTTGGAGCCCACCGGCTGGCCGTGGCGGATGTGGCGCTCCACCAGCGCCATCAGCAACCGTTGTTTGCGTTCGTTCAATTCCAACTTGGCCATACTTCTATTACCCGTGATGAAGCCTCAGTATAACCACGGAAGGGCCATTCTCCGCACACCGACGCACCGTCGTCCAGAAACGGGGCTTACACTGGCCGCCGGAATCGCCTAATATCGACTCACTACTGGCCAAAAGGACAGTCCATGTTCACGCACCTCAGTGTTCGCCACTTCGCCACCGTCGACCAGCTCGAGCTGGAGCCCGAGCCCGGCCTTACCGTGATCAGCGGCGAGACCGGCGCCGGCAAGTCGGTGATCATCGACGCTCTGTCGTTGACCCTGGGTGAACGGGCCGACAGCGCCGTGGTGCGCCCCGGCTGCGACCGCGCGGAAGTGCTCACCACCTTCGATGTGGCCGACAACCCGGCGGCCCGGGCCTGGCTGGGCGAGCGCGAACTGGACAACGGCAACGAGTGCCTGCTGCGCCGCACGGTGCGCGCGGACGGCCGCTCGCGGGCCTACATCAACGGCACCCCCACGCCGCTCACGGAAGTGCGCGAGCTCGGCGAGATGCTGATCAGCATCCACAGCCAGCATGAGCACCAGGCGCTGCTGCGCAAGGAAACCCACCGCCAGTTGCTGGACAACTTCGCCGAGGCCGGCGCCCAGGCGGAGCAGGTGCGCGACCACTGGCGCGCCTGGCAGAAGGCCCGCCGCGCTCACGACCAGGCACTGGCCGGCGCCCGCGAGCAAACCGAACGGCAGGAACTGCTGCGCTTTCAGCTCGAGGAGCTGGACGCCCTGGCGCTCAGCGAAGGGGAGCTGCCGGAACTGGAACAGGAGCAACAGCGCCTGGGCAACGCGGAAGCGCTGATACGGCTCTGCCAGCAGGCGGTCACCGCGCTTTACGACGGCGACGAAGGCACCTGCAACGACCAGCTCGGCCAGGTCAGCCACTGGGTGGAGGAGGCGCGCCGCAGCGACGACGCCCTGGCCACGGTTTTCGACACGGTGGAGTCCGCTCGCCTGCAGGTGGAGGCCGCCGCCGACGACCTGCGCCATTATCTGGAAAAGCTGGATCTGGACCCGCAGCGTCTCAGCCAGGTGGAAGAACGGCTCGACCAGACCTACACGCTGGCGCGCAAACACCGCCTGCGCCCCGAGGAACTGATTGAGCACCACCGCAAGCTGGCTGAGGAAGCGAACACCCTGGAGCATTTCGACGAGCATCTGGAAGCGCTCGCCGCCGCCGAGCAGACGGCCCGCGAAACCTATATGGAAAGCGCCCGCGCCCTGGGCCGGCGCCGCCGGGAGGCCGGCACCCGCCTGACCCAGCAAATCCAGAAGCAGCTCAAGGCGCTGGGCATGAAGGCGGCGCGCCTGGAAACCGTGCTGGAAGAGAGCAAACCCGGGCCGGACGGCCTTGAAGAGGTGGAATTCCGCTTTTCCGCCAACCCGGGGCAGCCGCTACGGGCCCTGGCCAAGGTGGCCTCCGGCGGCGAGTTGTCGCGGGTGAGCCTGGCGATTCAGGTGATCTGCGCGCGCAACCTGACCGTGCCCAGCCTGGTCTTCGACGAGGTGGACGTGGGCGTCGGCGGTGGCGTGGCGGAGATCGTCGGCCGCCTGCTGCGCGAACTGGGCGAGCACGCCCAGGTGCTGTGCATCACTCACCAGCCGCAGGTCGCCGCCCAGGGGCACCAGCACTGGCAGGTGCACAAGATTCAGGGCAAGGACACCACCCATACCCGCATCCAGAGCCTGGATTCCGGGGCCAGGGTGGAGGAAGTGGCCCGCATGCTGGGCGGCGTGGAGATTACGGAGTCCACCCTCACCCATGCCCGCGAGATGCTGGACAAGGGTCAGCGGGTGGCCTAGAGAGGGGGCCCGGCGCCTCTGTCAGCGCTTTTTGCCCTTCGGTTTGACGTAGAGAACCAGGGAGTGATCGACGATTTCGTAGCCGTGCTTCTCGGCGATCATGTGCTGGCGGTTCTCGATCTCTTCGTCCATGAACTCCACCACTTCGCCGGTCTCCATGCACACCATATGGTCGTGGTGCTCTTCATCGGCCAGCTCGAACACGGCGGAGCCGCCCTCGAAATTGTGGCGCAGCACGATGCCGGCCTGCTCGAACTGGGTCAGCACCCGGTAAACCGTGGCCAGGCCCACGTCCTCGCCGGTATCCATTAAAGCCTTGTAGATGTCCTCGGCGCTGAGATGGCGTTCTTCGGAGGATTCCAGCTGCTGCAGAATTTTCATCCGCGGCAGGGTCACCTTCAGACCCGCTTTTCTAAGATCCTGATTATCCAATGTCTTTGCTCCGTATGCCGCCGTGGAGGATGTCCGGTTCTCTCGGGAACCTTGTCCCCTGTTGCCAAGTCTGTATTATCGCCCGAACATTATGCCAAGTCGAAACACCATGCCAAGGTTCATTGCACTATCGCTGTTATTGACCGTCCTGCTGGCCGGTTGCAGTTCCCTGCGCTTCCCGGGGGTATATCGTATTGATATTCCTCAGGGTAACGTGGTTACCGGGGAGATGCTCGCCGACCTGGAGCCGGGAATGACGCCGGAACAGGTGCGTTTCGTGCTCGGTCCGCCAACGCTGACCGACCCGTTCACGCCGGACACCTGGTTCTATTTACTGCATTACCAGACCGGTAACGCGGAAACCGTGGAACAGCAGATCGTGGTGTTCTTCGAAGGGGGCCAGTACAGCCACTACGACGGCGAGCCGGTGGAAAACGTGCGTGAGCGCACCTCCGGCCGGCGCGACCGGGAGCTGGAGCAGCGCGCCCGCGACCGCAAGGAAGACAACGTGGTCGATCCGGAGCCGCTCAACGATCCGGCCCCGGACCCGGGCACCCAGACCACCCCGGACGCCACCTCGGTACCGATCCCGCGCAGCTAGTCCTTGCCGGCCCGCTGCGCGCGGGCCTTGCGCGCCGCCTTGGGGTCGATCTTCAGCGGCCGGTAGATTTCCACACGCTCACCGTCCATCAGCACCCGCTGCGCCGGCGCCGGCTCCGCCTTGCCGAACACGCCCATGGCGGCCCGCTCCAGATCCAGCCCCTCGAAATGCTCGGCGATGCCCGACTCACGGGCCGCCTCCAGCATGGTGGTCCCGGCGGGCACGTCCAGCGCGATCAGCCGCTGCTTCTCGGGCACCGCGTAGACCACCTCCACATGCAGCCGATCCGTGGCCATCAGCGTGTCTCCTGGTCAGCGGGCGCGGTTTGTTCCACCGGGTCGCCGTCGGCGCCGGCCTCGGCGCTGCCGTCGTCCGCCGCCAGCACCGACCAGAGGGAGTAGATAAACAGGGCGATCACCGCCGTCGGCGATACCACCCGCACCAGCGCCCGCCAGATCAGATAGAGCGGGAAGCTCTTCATCGCCAGCTCCTTGCGGGCGTGGGTCTCCTTCATCACCCAGCCGGCGAAGATGGCGATCAACAGCCCGCCCAGCGGCAGCATGACGCTGGTGGACAGGAACTCGATATTGTCGAAGAAGGTGCCGACCAGGAATTCATGCTCCTTCCAGACGTTGAAGGAGAGCACCGAACCGACGCCCAGCAGCCAGGCCGCCAGACCCACCGCCAGCGCCGCCGTGCCGCGCCCCAGACCGCGCTCCACCAGCCAGGCGGCCATCGGCTCGCCCAGGGAAATCGAGGAGCTCCAGGCCGCGCACACCACCAGCACGAAGAACAGGGTGCCGAACAGCAGCCCGCCGGGCATCTGCCCGAACGCCAGCGGCAGGGTCACGAACATCATGCCCGGCCCCTGGCCGACTTCCAGACCGCCGGTGAACAGCAGCGGGAACATGGCCAGGCCGGCGCCCAGCGCCACCAGGGTGTCCAGCACGGCGATGGTGACCACCGAGGAGACAATGGACACCGGCCGAGAACGGCCGCTCTTGTCCTTGATCTCACGGGGCATGTAAGCGCCGTAGGCCATGATCGCGCCCATCCCCAGGCTCAGGGTGAAAAACGCCTGGCCCAGCGCCACGATCACCGCCTCGCCGGACAGCTTGGAGAAATCGAACGCGAACAGGAAACCCACGCCTTCGGCGAAACCCGGCGTGGTGGAGGCATAGCCGATCAGCACCACCAGCAGCGCGAACAGCACCGGCATCAGCACGCGCACGGCGCGCTCCAGGCCCTGTTTCACGCCCAGCGCCACCACGCCCATGGTGATCACCATGAACAGGGTGTGTGAGCCCAGCAGCAGCCAGGGATTGGCCAGCATGTCCTCGTAGTGCGCCTTGGACTGCACCGCCGTGATGCCCTGGAACACGCCCTGGGCCGCTTCCCAGACATAGATCAGCGCCCAGCTGGCCACCGCGGAATAGAAAGACAGGATCAAAAAGCCCGACAACGCACCCAGGTAACCGATGCCCGCCCAGCGGCGCGTCACCTTGCTCTGCTCCGCCAGCTTCGACATGGTGTGGATCGGGCTCAGGCCGCCACGGCGGCCGAGCATCACTTCCGCCACCATGATCGGAATCCCCATCAGGGCGATGCAGAGCAGATAAAGCACCACGAAGGCGCCACCGCCGTACTCCCCGGTGATGTAGGGAAACCGCCAGATATTACCCAATCCCACGGCGGAGCCCGTGGCGGCGAGAATAAAGACCCACCGGCTGGTCCACATACCGTGGACCGGCTTGTATTCCTTCTTCATCGGCAACTTACCCCTCGACGCAATCGGGCCATTGTCTTGATTTTCGCCAGGCCGCTCAAGCGCGGGTACGTAACCGCTTACCCGCCCGGGCGCAGAAACAAGTGCCACGGCCCTCGCCAGGGCCGCGGCCACTCTCTATAATCGCCGCCCCATGGGCAAACCGAAAAAACAATCGTCTCCGAACGCCATTGCGCAAAACCGCAAAGCGCGCTTCGACTATCACCTGGAACAATTCTTCGAGGCCGGCCTGTCGTTGCAAGGCTGGGAGGTGAAGGCGCTGCGTGAGGGCAAGGGCAACCTGACCGAATCCTACGTGATGCTCAAGGAGGGCGAGGCGTTCCTGTTCGGCGCCCGGATAGAGCCCCTGCCCACCGCCAGCACCCACTCCGTGCCGGACCCCCAGCGCACCCGCAAGTTGCTGCTGCACCGCAAGGAACTGGCGCGGCTGTTCAGTGGCGTGCAAAAGGACGGCTTCACCTGCGTGCCGGTGAACCTGCACTGGAAGCGCGGCCTGGTGAAACTGGACATCGCCCTGGCCAAGGGCAAACAGAAGTTCGACAAGCGCGCCACCGAACGCGAGCGCGACTGGAAACGGCAGAAACAGCGCATCCTCCGCCAGCGCTGAGCCGGCGGAAGCGTCCGTTCGAGGCGCCCTAGAGCGCCTTGTTGGTCTTGCCGCGGTGTCCGCCCAGCGACTTCACGTCATCACGCAGGCGCCAGTAGAACTGCAACCAGGACCGCAGCACCGCGGGCAGGAAGTACACCGCGTACAGCACCAGCGGGATGCGTGCGTCGCCGCTCACCAAAGCGACCGCGTAAGCACCGCCGGCGTACAGGGCCAGAGTCAGCACCAGTTGCAGGGTCCGGGCCAGCAGCGGGTGCGCCGCCACCGGCGCCCAAAGATGGTTGATCGTCTTCATCGTTTCCACTCCTCAATGAATGGCTCATTGCGGTCGCATCCACTGCGACACAGCCCCGATGATGCACCCTCAATGTGACAAACCCATATCAGCCGGTTTGATTGTCGGACAATATTTGTAAAGCACTGTTATAGCGAAAAACACCACCCTCTTGTCTTCGACTTCCGCGTCCCCATCTCCTACAATGACCGCAACAGGGGGCGACATGGATTCGACGCCGGTAAAGAAACCTGTGGTGCATGTCGAGTAGCGTCGCAATGCTCGTAAATACCTTGTGGCACATTAAAGTAATCGCAAACGACGATACTTACGCACTAGCAGCTTAAACCCTGCTTATCGCCAAACGACCCAGCCTGTGGGGAAGTGAGGCGAGCATCGCTACACAGGCTCGCAGCAAAGTCCGTCCCGGATGGCGCTGTTAAAACCTTTAGGGACTCGGTGACTGCGCCCTGTCTGTCGGGCCGCAGCCACTTAAATCAATAGACACGACTAAGCATGTAGATCTACAGGCGGATTGCTGGCGGACGGGGGTTCGACCCCCCCCGCCTCCACCAACACCGAAAAACCCGGGCCCCGCCCGGGTTTTTTTGTTTCCGGACCCTGCTCGCGCTTCAAGCGGCAAAAATAATTTAGTACCATTAAATTTTCCTGCCGCGCCGACGCTCACCGCGTCCAGGCGCCCCGGCGAGCGGCCTGCGGAGCTTTTTTTAATGACGTCCTGGATCCAAGCTGTGTTGCCCTTCCTGCAATGGCCCCGTCCCACCGGGCCGGCGCTGCGCAAGGACGCGGTCGCGGGTATCACCGTGGGTCTGGTGCTGATTCCGCAGGCGATCGCCTACGCCACCCTCGCCGGGATGCCGCCGATCACCGGTCTCTATGCCGCCCTGCTGCCCGGCATCATCGGCATTCTCTGGGGGTCGTCTTCACTGCTGGCGGTGGGTCCGGTGGCGCTGACCAGCCTGCTCACCTACGCGGCCCTGGCGCCGATGGCGGAGCCGGAGAGCCCGCACTGGGTGACCCTGGCGATCTGGCTCGCCCTCTACGCCGGCGTTATCCAGTTCCTGCTCGGCGCGCTGCGGCTCGGCGTGATCGCCAACTTCGTCTCCAACGCGGTGATCACCGGCTTTCTGAACGCCGCCGCGCTGATCATTCTGGTGTCGCAGCTGCCCGCCCTGCTGGGCCTCTCCGGTGAGGGACTGCTCCCGGCGCTCAGACAACTGGCCGACCACGGCCTGCACCCCGACGCCGCCTGGTTATGGACCCTGGTGTTCGGGCCCGGCGCCTTACTGCTGTTATGGCTGCAGAAGCGTACCCTGCCGCGCTTTCCCGGCGTTCTTCTGGTGTGCGTGCTGGGCATCGCGCTCAGCGCCTGGCTGGGCTTTCAGGCGCTGGGCGGCGACGTGGTGGGGACTGTCCCCTCGGGCCTGCCGGTGCTGCAGTGGCCCGACGCCCTGACCATGGAGCAGCATCGCTCGCTGTTGCCGGCGGCGGTGATCATCGCGCTGATCAGCTTCACCGAGGCGATGTCCAGCGCACGGTCGCTGCCGTCGCCGGACGGGCGGCTGTGGAATCAGAACCAGGAACTGGTCGGCCAGGGGCTGGCCAAGGTGGCCAGCGGCCTGAGCGGCGCCTTCCCGGTAAGCGGCTCGTTTTCCCGTACCGCGCTGAATCGCTATGTGGGCGCCACCAGCGGTTGGTCGGCGCTGTTCGCGGCCCTCTGCACCCTGCTGTGTTTGCTGTTTTTCACCGGCTACCTGCAACACCTGCCCCGGGCGATCCTGGCGGCGATCATTATCGTGCCGGTATTCGGGCTGCTCGACCCGATGGCCTTCGTCCGCCTGTGGCGGGCCTCGGTGGACGACGGCCTGGTCGGCCTCGCCACCTTCCTGGTCACGCTGGCCTCGGTGCCCTACCTGCACTGGGGGGTGCTCACCGGTTTCCTGCTGTCGATCCTGTTCTTCCTGTACCGGCGCTCGCATCCGCGCCTGATCGAGCTGGGCCTGCACGCCGCCGGCACCCTGCGCGACCGGGCCCTGCACGGCCTGCCGCCGGTGGCGCCGGGGGTGCTGGCGCTGCGCATGGACGCCTCGCTGACCTACATCACCGCGCCGCTGCTGGACCGCTTTATCCGCGAGCGGCTGCGCGCCGAACCGGAGATCCGGGTGGTGCTGATCTGCGCCTCGGCGATGAACGCCATGGACGCCACCGGCGCCGACACCCTGGCCACCCTGCGCCGTGACCTGGGCCTGCGCGGCGTGCGGCTGACGCTCTCCGGCGTCAAGAAACAGGTCCGCGACGTGCTCGACCACACCGGCCTGATGGCGGAGCTGGGCGAGGACAATCTGTTCGTCAACAATCGGGAGGCGGTCGCCGCGCTGAGCGCCACCGGCGACCAGGCAGCGGGGGAAAATCACCGAAGCGGGGACTGAGTACCTGACAACGCCCGCCGTTTTGGCGAAGATAAGCCTCTTGCGGAGCAGGATGCCGATTCCCGTATGAAACGATTCTTTCTCATCGCGCTGACGCTGGTGATCGCCGTCGGTGTGGCCTCTCAGTTGCGCTATCTGATCCCGGTGCTGGAACTGCGCGACCACAACCCGGACGACACCGCGTTCATGGAGCGCGCCCGGGAGCACGGCGCGGTGCGCTACGAGTGGCGGGACTACGAGCAGATCGCCGACGACCTCAAGCGCGCGGTGCTGATTTCCGAGGACGCCCGCTTCATGGAGCACATCGGCTTCGACTGGCGCGGCATCCGCCATGCCATCGAGCGCAACGAGGAAGCGGGCCGCCCGGTGGCCGGTGGCTCCACGGTGACCCAGCAGCTGGCCAAGAACCTGTTCCTGAGCAGTGAAAAGTCCTACGCCCGCAAGATTCAGGAGGCCTTGATCGCCCTGATGCTGGAAGCGACCCTATCCAAGAAGCGCATCCTGGAGCTGTATCTGAACACCGCCCAGTGGGGCAACCGCCTGTTCGGCGCCCAGGCCGCCGCCCGGCACTATTTCGACGTCGACGCGCAAACCCTGAGCCCGGCCCAGGCGGCGCAATTGGCGGTACTGCTGCCCCGCCCCAGCTATTACGATGTGCGCGGCACCACCGTGTACGTCGAACAGCGCACACTGTGGATTCAGAAGCAGCTGCCGCTGGTCAGGATTCCACCACCCTGACCGCGGCGCGGCGAACTTATCCGCCGCCGGGGGACTCTGAACCCCATCCGCCGCCCCGCGGCCGCAACTACAATCCGACCGTCCGCTTTCCCGTAGTCCGGAGACCGCCCTATGAGACCTGTTTGGTTCGCCTTGCCGTTGTTGTTCGCCCTCGCGGCCTGTGACAACACGGACACGCCGTCACCCGTGGAGCCCGTTTCGGCCCCATCGCCCGAGGACGCCACCGAGGCCCGCGACGGCCTGGCCGGCATCTGGCGGCCCGAGGGCGAGAACCCGCTGCACGCGCTGGTGCTGGAGAACGACGGCCAGCTCTATCTGGTCGGCGACCACGGCCACCGCGGCGTGCGCTGGGAAAAACAGGACGACGACACCCTTTTGCTCAGCTACCTGAACACCCGCGACGACGACCCCCTGAACCAGGACCCGCTCACCATCACCCTGGAGAACCCGTCCCTGACGCTGGCCGGCGACGGCCCCTTCGCCGGTGACTACCGGCGCGACGCATCCGGCGTGGGCACCCTGGAAGGCCAGGTGGTGCTGCCCGACGACGCCGACATACCGGACACCAGCGTGCTGGTGCTGACCCTCCGGGACCAGGGCGCGGCGGACGCCACCCCGGTGGTTCAACGGCTGACACGCCTGGTGGTCGAAGACGGCAAGATGCCGTTCCGGCTCTACTACAACGGCGACATGATCGACGACACGCACCGCTACGTGGTGGACGCCCGCGTGATCCTGGACGGCGCCGTGCAGTTCACCACCACGGCGCCCCACCGGGTACTCAACGGCGCCTCGGACGGCCCGACCAGCCTGTCGCTGCACGCCGCCACCGCCGAGCCGCCGTTCGCCGACACCTACTGGAAACTGATCCAGGTGGGCGACGAGCAGACCCCGCCGCCCCGGGACCAGAACACCCAGGCGCACCTGGTATTTCACAGCGAGGGGCAGCGGGTGAAGGGCAGCACCGGCTGCAACAGCCTTTCCGGCGGCTACCAAAACGACGACGGCCGCCTTACTCTGGAAGCCTTGGCCACCACCAAGCGCGCCTGCAGCGGCCCGGATCAGGCCCAGGCCTTCACCGACGCCCTGGAGCGCACCCGGCGGTTCGAGATCCAGGGGCAGCGCCTGATGCTGTACGGCGAGGGCGAGCAGGCGCTGGCGATTCTGCAAGCGGAGTATCTGTTCTGATGCGCGTTCACTACTTGTCCCATGTACCGTTCGAAAAGCTCGGCACCATGGAAACCTGGCTGGAACAGCGCGGCGCGCGACTGTCCGCCACCCGCTTTTACCAGGGCGAACCGCTGCCCGAACCGGAGCAGCTGGATACCCTGATCGTAATGGGCGGCCCCATGGGCGCCGACGACGAAGCCCGCTACCCGTGGATGGCGGCGGAAAAGCGTTTTATCGAACAGTGCATCGCGGCGGACAAAAAAGTGCTGGGGGTGTGTCTCGGCGCGCAACTGATCGCCCGCGTGCTGGGCGCGCCGGTGACCGCCAACCCGGAGCCGGAGATCGGCTGGTTTCCGGTGCAGAGCACCGACGCCGGGCGGCACGATCCGATCGGCGCCCTGTTCGATGACGGCGCGCCGGTACTGCATTGGCACGGCGATACTTTCGCGATTCCCGGCGGCGCCGTGCATCTGGCGCGCAGCTGGGGCTGCGAAAACCAGGCATTCCGGTTCGGCGACCGGGTGCTGGCGCCGCAGTTTCATCTGGAACTGGGTGAACACGAGGCGCGCGCGCTGTGTCGCGAATGCGCCGACGAACTCAAGGATGGGCCCTGGATTCAGAGCGAAGCGGAGATGCTCGCGGACCCGGCCCGCTTCAGCGCCGCGCAGCGACGCCTGGGCCGGGTTCTGGAGACGTTTCTGGAGATCTGAACCGGCGCCGGCTCAGGCCTGGGCCCGGGCCGGCGCCTCCACGTCGGCGGTTTCCGCCACCCGACCGGCGGCGCACAGGATCGCCTGCAACGCCGCGGCGGTGGTGTCGGCGGCCAGCGCCACCGCACTCTGCACCCGCTCACCGACACGCACCCGCACACAGGCCATGGCATTGGCTTCGGTGTCATCGCCCAGGGACGACTCATCGAAAGCCTCCACGCGGATCTGCCAGCCGTGGCGACGGTTGAGCGCGTCCACCAGGGCGCCCACCGCCCCTTCACCCTGACCGTTGAGATCCACGGTGTCGCCTTTTTCGCCGACACTGATGCTGGCTTTGACGCCGGCGTCGGTGCGGTGCAGATCGTAGGAGCGCAGCGTCCAACCCGCCGGCACGTTCAGGTAGTCGCCGTTAAAGCGACGGTGAATGCGCTCGCCGGTGATCTCGCCGCCGTCTTCCTCGGCGTCCTGCTGCACCACCAGCGCCAGCTCCTGCTGCAACCAGCGCGGCAGCGTCAGGCCGAAGTCCCGCTCCAGCACATGGGCCACGCCGCCCTTGCCGGACTGGGAGTTGATGCGCACCACTTCCTCGTAGCGGCGGCCCAGATCGTGGGGATCGATGGGCAGGTACGCCACGCGCCAGGTGTCGCCCGGCTTGTACTGCGCCAGACACTTGCGGATCGCATCCTGGTGGCTGCCGGAGAAGGCGGTGAACACCAGATCGCCGGCGTACGGGTGACGCGGATGGGTCTGGATCTCGGTGATCTCCTCCACCAGCGCGATGATCTCCTTCATGCGCGAGAAATCGATCTCCGGGTCGATGCCCTGGGCATAGAGGTTCATGCCCGCGGTCACCAGGTCCATGTTGCCGGTGCGCTCGCCGTTGCCCAGCAGGGTGCCTTCCACCCGGTCGGCGCCGGCCATCACCGCCAGTTCCGCCGCCGCCACGCCGCAGCCACGGTCGTCGTGGGTGTGGACGCTGATCAGCACGTGCTCGCGGTAACGGATGTTGTCGTTGACCGTTTCCACCTGGTCGGCGAACACATTGGGCGTGCTCACTTCCACGGTGGCGGGCAGGTTGATGATCACCCGCTGGCCCTGGTCCGGGCGCCACACGTCGTTGACCGCGTCGATCACCTCAATGGCGAAATCGGTCTCGGTGGCACTGAAGGTTTCCGGTGAATACTGGAAGCTCCAGTCGGTGTCCGGCTGGGCGGCGGCGCAATCCCGCACCCACTGGGCGGCCTGGGCGGCGATCTTCTTGCAGCCCTCTTTGTCCACATTGAACACCTGCTGACGGAACGTCGGCGAGGTGGCGTTGTAGATGTGGACGATCGCCTTCTTGGCGCCCTGCAGCGATTCGAAGGTGCGCTCGATCAGTTCCTGGCGCGCCTGGGTCAGCACCTGGATGCTGACGTCGTCGGGCACCAGGTCATCCTCGATCAGGGCCCGGCAGAAATCGTAGTCAATCTGACTGGCGGACGGGAAACCCACCTCGATTTCCTTATAGCCGAGCTCCAACAGCAACTGGAAAAAGCGCTTCTTCTGAGCCACGTTCATCGGCTTGATCAACGCCTGGTTGCCGTCGCGCAGGTCCACCGCCGCCCATAGGGGGGCTTTCTCGATGCGGCGGGACGGCCAGCGGCGGTCCGGCTTATCGACGACGGGGAAAGGCGCGTATTTGCGATGATCAAAACTCATGACGGACTCCTTGAATTCGGTATGCCTGGGCCGGGTCCGGGATCGCCGGTGTGTTGGCCGCGCGGCTGATCAAGCCGTGGCGTTGGGTTCGGTACCGACCCCCGCCCGGTAAGGCGGAGGCCCGTGACCGACTGCGGTCCGGCTTATGGCCTTCCCGCAGCGACAGGACACAGTCTAGGCGCCTGGCCCGGCAATGTGCTTGCTTTTTCCCGGAATATTCGCCACTTTTAGCAATGAAAGAGCCAGAAACCACCGAAACGCGAGGGTTTATTGCGTGGCCAAGGAAAAACCGGCAAATCTCGACCGTACCGACGTGCGTATCCTGCGCGCCTTGCAGCAGGACGGCGGCCTCACCAACCAGCAGCTGGCGGAACAGGTCGGCCTGTCCCCCTCACCCTGCTCGCGGCGTGTGCAGAAGCTGGAACAGGCGGGCGTGATCCTGCGCCGGGAAACCGTGCTCGACCCGCGCAAGCTGGGGCTCGATCTCACCGTGATGATCCAGATCAGCATGGACCGCCACACCCCGGAGCGCTTCGCCAATTTCGAAGCCACCGTGGGCGAGTACCCGGAAGTGCAGCAGTGCTATCTGGTCACCGGCCAGGAGGCGGACTACCTGCTCAAGGTGGTGGTGCCGGATATCGACCACTACCAGCAGTTCCTGCTTAACAAGATCACCCGCATCGAGGGCGTCAGCGGCGTCCATTCCAGCTTCGTGATGCGCCGGGTGATCGACACTTCCGCCCTGCCGCTGGATTACATTGATTAGATTCAGGTTTTCCGCGCTTTAGCGGCAGCTCTTTTGATCACCATTGGAACCCTCCATCAGGGACGCGGTGCAATGGTGGTGCCTTCCGGGACCGCTCAAGTCTTCCCTGATCGCTGTTAGTTTGGCCGTCCATGGCCAAACATCTCCCTCCAGGCACCACCATTGCCCCGCTCACTGGGCAGCGGAACCGCCACGGGTCAGAAACGCCGCCCGGACCATTCTACAAAGCGCGGATTGTGGGAGCTTGCCTTGCAGTAGAATGGTCCTCGCGGTTGTCTGGCCCCCGGGGCGACGGCGTCCCCGATGGAGAGAGCCCTCTCGCTAACGCGCAATGAACCGACGCTAGATAGCGAAGAAGTACTGCAAGCCCGCGCTAAAGGTGTCCAGGTCGTCGCCGTCGATCTCATAACGGGTAAAACTGCCCCGGAACTTCAATGCGTCCCACCCGAACAGGAAGCCGGCCCCCATGAACGGGTCGGAGCCATCATCGCTGCCGGTTACCAGAGTCGTGCCGGCTGCGCTGCCTTCCACGTCCAGATCCCAGTCAAGCATCCCGACCCGGGCGAACAAAGTGACCTGGTTGTGTAGCGGGAACAAGGCGTTCGCCCCCAATGCCAGCCCGTCCACCGAGACCTCACTCTCAATACTGAAAGGCTGGTACGTGACGGATGCATCGCCGAAATCAATACGCCCCACGTCAAAAGAAAAATTCCTGTGCGGTCGCAGACCGACCAGGAAATGGGTACCACTATCCCGCGAATCGACATCCGTCGGCGCGAAGGTGGTCCCGCCCACTGACATGGCAGGGAAGTCGGATTTGGAAATACCAAAATCCGTGTGCGTGAACTCCGCCGCCACATAGATAGAAGAATCCAGATTCGATGACGCCAATGCGGCGGGCGCCATCACGGTAATCGCCACCCCCAAAACTAAACGTTTCATTCTTATCTCCCTTTTATAAGCACTTTCCTGAATATAACCTGACCTTTTTATGTGAGGCTTGTCACAAAAGCAAGCCGGACTCTCAACGGCGAAGATGATGAGAGGAACGATGAGACTCACCGTCGGATGACCTACACTGAACCCATGAGTAATCGCAAACAGCTACTGATCGTCGCGCACGCGCCGTCGCCGAACACCCGCCGGCTGGTGGACGCGGCCCTGAAGGGGGCCGGCCACCCGGACATCGAGCAGGTGTCGGTGACCTGGAAGCCGCCCCTGGAGGCGGGTCCGGAGGACGTGCTCGCCTGCGACGCCATTCTGCTCGGTACCACCGAGAACCTGGGCTACATGAGCGGCGCGTTGAAGGACTTCTTCGACCGCACTTATTACGCGGTGATCGACGACAAGCAGGGCCTGCCCTGCGCGCTTTATATCCGCGCCGGCCTGGACGGCACCGGCACCCGCCGGGCGGTGGAATCGATCGTCACCGGCCTGCGCTGGAACTGGGTGCAGGATCCGCTGGTGTGCAAGGGCGAGTGGCAGGACGCCTTCGCCGACCAGGTGGAAGAGCTGGGCATGTACATGGCCGCCGGGCTGGATTCCGGCATCTTCTAGTTTTACCCCGGCGCCAGGCGCCCATGTCGCTTCGGCGACGGCCAGTTTCGATCCTCCCCGCTACACTTCGCGGCCCCGAAAACGGCTCGCAGGATTGAATCATGGCCATGTTGTCGGCGCCCTCGGTGCCGTCTCTGAAATCCGCCCGCCGCTGGCTCGGCAACGCCGGCCAGCGCCTGTTCCGCAGCGATGCCCTGGTGCAGGCCGACGCCACGCCTTTTCAGGTGATCAGCGATGACGGCCTGGTGCAGTTGCGCTACTACCCGCCGCTGCGGGACACCGAGATCGAACTGGACAACGGCGAGGTGGTGCCGGTCAGCACTCGCACGCAGCGTACGCCGCTGGTACTGGTGCCGCCGCTGGCGGTGAACATGCTGATCTACGATCTGTTCCCAAGGCGCAGCCTGGTGCGCTACCTGCGCGCACGGGGCTTCGAGCTCTACCTGGTGGACTGGGGGCGGCCCGGGCGGGCGGAGAACCATCACAGCCTGGCCACCTACTTCGCGGAAAAGCTGCCGGCGCTGCTGGAACGGGTGCGCGAGCACAGCGGCGAGCGCCGCCTGAGCCTGCACGGCTGGAGCTTCGGCGGCCTGTTCAGCCTCTGCTACGCGGGGCTCGGGCAGGACCCGGACCTCGCCAATCTGGTGCTGGTGGGCACGCCCACGGACTATCACCGCAACGGCGCCCTGGGCAAACAGTACCGGCGCCTGAGCCGCAACCTGAAGTGGCTGCGCCGGCGTACCGGGCTGCGCGCCCATGACTTCAATCCGGCCTGGCTGCGGTCACCGGGGTGGGCCAACAGCCTGGCGTTCAAACTCACCAACCCGGTGGCCAGCGTGCAGGGCTACTGGAACCTGGTGAAGAACCTGCACGACCGGGATTTCGTCAGCGCCCACGCCACCAACGGCGCCTTCCTGAACGACATGGTCGCCTACCCCGGCGGGGTGATTCAGGACATCATTCACTATCTGTGGGTGGATAATGTGGTGGCCCGGGGCCAGCTGCCGATGCCCGGCGGCGGCGGCCAGCTGAGCCGCGTGCAGGCCAGCATTCTCAATATCACCGGCGCCGGCGACCCCATTGTCACTCGCGATTGCAGCCACGCCATGGATACCCTGGTGGGCAGCCGGGACAAGACCTACGTCACTATCCCCGGCGGCCATATGGGCATCCTCGGCGGCGCCACCGCCCAGCAGGAGAGCTGGGCGATGATCGCCGACTGGCTGTGCCAGCGGGACTAGCCGGACCGGCTAGAGAAAGCCGAGCAATCCGGAGAGCAGGTTGGTCACCGGCGAGAGCAGGTCCAGCAGGCCGCTGAGCGGGCTCAAACCGCGATCCAGTTGCTCGGTGACTTCCCGGGTCAAAAAGGCCAGCGCGGTGGACACCAGGTTGCCGGGCAAGGTGGCCTGGTCGACGCTCTCCAGCCACAGCACGTCGTTGACCACCTGCTCCAGCACCAGCTGGATGGTGCCCACCAACTGCTCGCCGGTGGCGCTGGTGTCGAGCAGCACCAACTGCTCCAGGGTGTTGGCCAGACCCAGCGACACGCTGGACAGCACCTTGGTAAGACCGGACAACACCGGCACGTCCGGGGTCTGCTCGTCGACGCCGTCGACGATGTTGTCCAGGTTGCGCGCCAGTTGCACCAGCGGGCCGGCCAGGAACGCCACGTCCTGCAGGGTGCCGGAGGACTCGCCTTCGAAATCGGCGCTGTTGCCGAACCCTTCGCTGAGCGCCTGGAAAGCGCCGCCAAGCTGGTCAAACGGCGCCGGCAACACGCTGGTGTCGATCGCTTCCAGCTGCTGGGACGCCGCCAACGCGCCCTGGAACGCCTGGCTCATATCCGCGTCGTCGCCGCCGGAGATCGCCGCCGCGGCGCCGTCCAAGGCGCTGAACAGCGTATCCAGCCCGGCCAGAATCTGCGCCGCCACTTCCTGCTGCGGCCCCTCCGGCAGGCCCGCCATGGCCTGGTTGAACCCGGAGATCAGTTGATCGCGGAACGCCTGCAGGGGGCCGCTGAAGTCCGCGTCGAAGCCGTCCGGCAGCGGCAGCGGGAAGGCCTCACCGCTGGTGAAGATATCGCTGGAGAAATCGTTGCTGGCCGGGATGCCGGCGGCGGGCTGCTTGTCGTAGCAGCGCTGATAGGCCGGGGTGGCTTGGCCCGCGTCCAGCACGCCCAGCCCCTCGACGCCGGGCTCCACCACATAGGCTTCCAGGCACAGCCGCGCCGGCGTGCCGGCCTGGCTGTCCGCTTCCACCGCTTCCATCCAGAAGAAACCGTACACATCGCCGATCTGGAACGGCGCCTGGTTGCGCTCCGGGTCGTCCAGGCTGCGCGTCTTGCTGGCCGCGCCGCTGACCACGAACTCGGTGCGGCCGCACTCGGGCACCGCGTCGAGCACTTGCAGATCGTGGTCGTGGCCGGCGAAGAAGAAATCGGTCTTGTCGCACACCGCTTCTTCCATGAACGCCCGCCAGCGGTCGCCCGCCAGCACCGGCAGGATCTCGCTGGGCACGCCGTCGTAGTTGCCGGCGTTGCCGTGGGTGCCGTTGGACAGGTAGGGATGGTGCGCCAGGCCGATCTTGAACTCCGCCTGGGAGCCGCCGATGGCGCTCACCGCCCAGTTCAGCTGGTTGATGCCGTAGGTGTGGTAGGCGTAATCCAGGTCCGCGTCGGCGAAGCCGCCGGCGATCGGGTTGGAGTCCAGCGCGAACAGCGACACCAGCGGCGCGCCGCTTGCGGTCTCGCCGGCGTCCTGCTGGAAATAGCGGTCCGGCATGATCCAGCGGTCCGACAGACGGCCGTCGAAGTAGGTGTAGTCCACCTGGAATTCACCGCGCGCGTTGCCGGCGCCGTCGCCGCCCACATAGGCGGTGTTGTCGTGGTTGCCCAGCACCAGATAGAACGGCAGGTCCACCGGCTCGAACGGCAGCTCGAATTTCTCTTCGAACTGCGGGTCGTCGACGCTGGTGACACCGGACTCGTAAATGTTGTCACCGAGGCCGACCACGAAATCACAGCCGGCCCGCTCGGGGTCGTTTTCCGCGCCCAGTTTCACGGCACAGATGTCCGCCATTGCCTGGCCGACCGCGTAGGCGCCGTCCGAGCCGCTGCCGGAATCGCCGATGGTCAGGAAGCGCACCCGCTCCAGCACCGTGGGTTCCGGTTCCGGCTCCGGGTCCACCGGGGTTTCCGGCTCCTCGGGCTCATTGGGCTGCGGCGTGGCGCCGCCGTCGCTGCCGCTGTCGCCGCCGCAGGCGGCCAGGGTCAGGCCCAGGGCGGCGGCCAGCGCCAGTCGTTGGATTGTCCAGTTCATGCCATCTCCTCCGTGGATGCGCTCGCCGGTGCCGGCGGGTGGAACAGTGCGGTGCGCAGGGTGCGCGGGCGCGAGGGCCGCAGGCCTTCTTCGCGCAACCGGCTGTCACCGCTGTACACCGCCACCAATTTGGTTTTGCTTTCGTCGATCTGCCCGCGCAGGTCGAAGGACTCGATGTCGCGGGCGTAATAGAACTCCGCCTGGGCACGCTGGTGGTTCACGTCCATCAGAATGAAACCGCGCGATTTGGCTTCCACGTAGCGGATGTGCGGGTTGACCACCGGCACGGCGACGCCGGCCAGCTCCGCCGCCCCTTCCGGAAAGCCCGGGCTGGTCACCGCCGGGGTGACGAATTCCGCGGCCAGGGGCGCGTCAAACAGGTCGCCGAGCAAGGTGCCCGGATTGCGATAGATTTCGCTGGCCCAGGAGGTATGGATATCGCCGGTGAGGATCACCACGTTGTCGATGTTGTTGTCGTCCAGGTGGTTGAGAATCTTCAAGCGGTCCGCGGCGTAGCCGTCCCACTGATCCATGTTGATGGCCGACAGATTGCCGCGCAGTTGCGGCGCGTGCTCGTTGAGCGAAGGAATCTCGGCGATGTTGAGCTGGGCGAACATCACCTGCTGGCCGATGAACCGCCAGCGGGCGGTGGACGCGCTCAGGCCGTCCAGCAGCCACTGCATCTGGGTGTCGCTGATCAGACGCCGCTCCGGGTCGTTGCGGGCCGGGTCGAACGGCAACGACAGGGGCTCGTCGCGGCCCTCCAGGCGGGTGTCCAGCATGCTCAGGTCGATCAGGTCGCCGAACTGGAAGCGCCGGTAAATGGTGGCGAAATCCCCCGGGTTTTGTTCGCGGATCGGCATCCATTCGAAATACACCCGGCGGGCGATGTTCTTGCGCGTCTCCCAGTCGCCTTCGGTGAGCGGCTGATGGTTCTCGGCGCCGTCCTGGTAGCTGTCGTTGGTGCTTTCGTGGTCGTCCCAGATCACGATCATCGGGTATTGCTGGTGCACCGCCTGCAGGTCCACGTCGCCCTTGTACTGGGCGTGGCGCTGACGGTAATCCTCCAGGGTCACCATTTCGTGGGGCGGCACCGGGTCCCGGTCGGGCACGTCGCCGTACTCGCCGATGCCGTATTCATACAGGTAGTCGCCCAGGTGCAGCACGAAATCCAGATCGCCGTGCTCGGCCAGGGTCTTGTAGACGGAAAAGTAGCCGTGGGAAATGTTGGCGCAGGAGACCACCGCGAACCGGGCCCGGTCCACGTAGCGGTCCGCCGCCGGCAAGGTGCGGGTCCGGCCGATGGGCGAACGCTGGTCCGCCACGCTGAACCGGTAGTAATACCAGCGCCCCGCTTCCAGCCCGGTGGCGTCCTGTTTGACGCAGAAATCGTGCTGGGCGTCGGCCTGGGTCTCGAAGCGCGCCACCGGATCCAGCAGCGCCGCGTCCCGGGCCACCGTGACGGTCACCGGTATAGGGCCCGACGTTTCCTCCCGAGGGGTAACGCGGGTCCACAGCATCACCCGGTCGGCGAGCGGATCACCGGACGCCACCCCGTGGGAAAAGTCCACCCGCGGAACCCGGGGCTCCGAGGGCGCCGGGGTCTCCGGCGTTTCCGGTTGATTGGGCGCCGCCGAGGACGGCGGCGGCGAATCGGATGAACTCCCCCCACCACAACCGGCTACCCAGGTGGCGGCACTGCCCACGGCCATGGCCTGTACCAGACGACGACGCTTGCGATCCATACCCCGATCTCCCTGGGGCCTGTTCACACTACTTGCATCGCGCCTGCTGGATGCCCTTTTTGCTTCCAGCTAGGCGGAGGGAGCGCCGTTTGGTCATTCCAAATAAGCGACCGACAACGACGCTGGGAGCAAAAAGGGCTCCAGCCCTTCGGGTTGCGGCTAAAAAGCCACCCCTCCGCGTTGCTCGTCGTTCATTTGGAGTCACCAAACTTCTCTTCTCGCGCCTTGATGGGTGGCTTTTTAGCCGCAACAGGCGTGATGCAAGTAGTGTGAACAGGCCCTCAATAAAGAATGAAGGCAAAGCGTAAGCAGGAAGTTGCACTTAAACAGTTGCACGGCCGTACTAAACTGTTGCGCTCTGTAAAACCCTGTAAACGCCCAGCGAAGATTGACAAGGCGATGACAGGCGCGCGGCCGTTGCGTGAAATCGAAGGCGCACGGGGCTTGAATTACCGGTGCCGGAGACGCAATGCTGGGGGTAGGCCGTATTGTAGAGACGGCACTTTTAAGCCAATCAGGAGGAGAGCATGCGCATTACTGTGGAAGGCGTGAACGAAGGCCAGCCGATTCCCGGCCCGTTCGCATTCGCGGTACCCGATCCCAAAGAACACATGAGCCTGAGCGACAACCGCAACCCCAAGGTGGTGTGGGACGGTGTACCGGAAGGCACCCGTGGCTTCGCCCTGCTGGTGGTGGACCCGGACGCGCCCACCGATGCCTCCGACGTGAACCAGGACGGCAAGACCGTGCCCGCGGATCTGCCCCGGGCGGATTTCTACCACTGGGTTCTGGTGGATATTCCCGCCGACGTGCGGCAGATCGATGAAGGCGAGGACGCCGACGGCGTGGTGCCGCGCGGCAAGGAGATCGGGCAAACCGCGAAAGGCATTCGCGGCGCCAACGACTACACCGACTTCCTGGCCGGCGACCCGGACATGAAAGGCGTCTATGGCGGCTATGACGGCCCCTGCCCGCCCTGGAACGACGAGCGGCTGCACCACTACACCTTCACCGTCTACGCGCTGGACGTGACGTCCCTGGGCCTGAGCGGTGAAATTCGCGGCCCCCAGGTGGTGGAAGCCATGCAGGGGCACATTCTCGACCAAGCCAGCGTGACCGGCACCTACACCCTGAACCCGAACGTCTGACGACGGCGGCGGCGCCCGGCCACGCCGGGCGCTAAATCACCGTGAACGCCCCCGGCAGGTGCTGCCGCAGGGTGATCAGATTTTCCTCCCGCACGTCCATCTCACCGAAACAGTTGGCCACCGTGCCCGTATAGCGCAGCCCGTCCGCCTGGATCGCCTCGGCGGTGAGCAGCGCGTGGCTGATGCAGCCGAGCTTCATCCCCACCACCTGGATCACCGGCAGGTTCAGCTCCACCGCCAGCGCGGACAGCATTTCCCGGTCGTTGAGCGGCACCCGCCAGCCGCCGGCGCCCTCCACCAGTACCAGATCCGCCGGATGGCTGCTCAGGGCACCGCGCACATAGCCGGCCAGTTGCGACAGGCTGATCCGACGCCCCTCCTGCCGGGCGGCGATGTGCGGCGCGATGGCCGCTTTCAGCGCCACCGGATTGACCACGTCATAGGGCAGCGCCAGCGACGATGACGCCATCAGATTCACGGCGTCCTCGTTGCGCAACCCGTCGGCGGTCTCCTCGCAGCCGGCGGCGATCGGCTTCAGCCCGTAGCAACTCAGGCCCGCCTCCCGGGCACGCTCCAGCAGCCGGCAGCTGACCCAGGTTTTGCCCACCTCGGTGTCGGTGCCGGTGATAAAGAACACGCCCTTGAGAACGGGCAGCGGGGGACGTTCGGGGGAAGGGGTATCAGCCATGGGGTTCCTTGATTGCTTCTACGAACAGCACGTCCCAGGTGAGCGGCAGCCCGGCCGGCTGGCGGCGTGCTTCGTAGGCGTCGCACAGGGCCCGCCAGGCCGCTTTGCCGGTGAGGCCGGTCGAGCCGCCCTGGACATGGTCGACGCCGGTGGCCTTGAAGGCCCGGACCAGGGTTCTCACGTCCGGATAGTGCTCGGTGAACGCCATCCGCCGCCACTGCTGGGGGAACAGGCCGGCGCCCCCAAGCGCCCGGCGCCAGTCGGCCTCCGCCGGCAGGCGGTTCAGGCGCGGGCGGCGGGCGCCGTCGGCGGCGGCCCAGCTGTCGCGCAATTCGTGCAGCGAACCGGCCAGCGGCACCGCCAGCAACAGGTGGCCGCTGGGCACCAGCACGCGGGCCGCTTCCGCCATGGCCCGCTCCGGCAAACACCATTGCAGCGCGAAGCTGGAATACACCAGCCCCAGGCCGGCGTCGGCCAGCGGCAGCCTCTCGGCGTCCGCGCACAGCGGCTGGAAGCGCTCGCCGGTGCGCCCACGCGCCCGGGCCTCCGCCAGCATCGACGGCGACAGGTCCACCGCCAACCAGCGGCTGTCCGGCCAGCGGCTCTGCTGACGCCGGGCCAGGGGCGCGGTGGCGCAGCCCAGCTCCAGGGCGTGGCTGTCGGGCAGTTCCGCCGGCGCCATGTCCAGCAGGCTGAGCGCGCAGGCCAGCTGCAGGCCGGCGTGGGCGTCGTAGCTGGGCGCGGCGCGACCGAAACGGTCGCTCACCGCCGCCTTATCCATCAATGAGCTGGTGTCGGCGATAGAAGTCATAAACGGCCCGGGTAAAGGTATCGGGGGCGGACAGGAACGGCACATGGGCGACCTGCTCGATCAGCGCGGTGTCGCCGCGCTCGTTCAGCAGCGGCTCGACCGCGGCCATGGCCGCCGCCGGCACGATGTTGTCGCGCGCGCCGAAGATCATGTGCAGCGGCATGTCCAGCGCCGCCAGGTCGCCGCGCAGGTCGGTATCACGCAGAATCGCGAGCCCCTCGCGCAGCGCCCGGTGGGCGGGCAGGCCGCAGAAGTAGAGAATCTCCTTAAGCCGCGCCACGTCCTGGCGCATGCTCTCGGCGCCCTTGCAGTTGAGCGCCAGGAAGCGCACCAGGGTGCCTTCGTAATCCTCGCGGCACATCTGCTCGAAGGCGTTGAAGATGTCCGGCTTCATCGCCGCCGGCCAGTCGTCGGCGGCGGTGAAGCGCGGCGTGGTGGCCACCGTGACCACGGATTGCACCCGGTCCGGGTGATCCAGCGCCAGCCGCAGCGCCACCAGCCCGCCCAGGGACCAACCCAGCAGATGGGCGCGCGCCGGCATCACCGCGGCCACCTGGTCGGCCAGAAAGTCCAGGGTGTAGGGGTCATTGGGCAGCGGGCTCTGCCCCATCCCCGGCAGGTCCACCACCGTGACCCGGAAGCGTTCCAGCAGCGCCGGCACGATGTCGTCGAAGACGATGGCGTGCAGGCCCCAGCCGTGGATCAGCACGATGTCCCAGGCCTGGTCGTCGCTGACGCCAGTGGCCTTGTAGGTGTTGTGGAAAGGAATCAGACGCGGCATGGGTGGTCCTCCAGGGCGCCCAGCAGACGGTCCACGTCCGCCTCCCGGTGCGCGGCGGAAAGGGTGACGCGCAGGCGAGCCTGGCCCTCCGGCACCGTGGGCGGGCGGATCGCGGACACCAGCACGCCGTGCGCCGCCAGGGCGCGGCTCAGCGCCAGCGCGGCGCCGTCGTCTCCGATCAGGATCGGCTGAATGGGGGTGTCGGAATCCATCAACGTATAGCCCAGCTCGGCGACGCCACGGCGGAACCGCTGGATCAGGGCGTTCAGATGCGCCCGGCGCTGCGGCTCACGGCGCGCCTTGTCCAGGCTCACCAGGGTGGCGGCGGCCACGGCGGCGGGCATGGCGGTGGTGTAGACATAGGTGCGGGCGAACTGGATCAGGGTTTCGATCAGTTCGTTGGAGCCGGCCACAAAGGCGCCGGCGGTGCCCAGCGCCTTGCCGAGGGTGCCCATGTAGACCGGCACCCGCCCGTTGACCCCCTGCGCGAACGCGGTGCCCCGGCCCTGGCCGTCCAGCACGCCCAGGCCATGGGCGTCGTCCACCATCAACCAGGCATCGTCCGCTTCGCAGGCGTCCAGATAGGCGGCCAGGGGCGCCTGGTCGCCATCCATGCTGAACACGCCGTCGGTGACCACCAGCTTGCGCCCGGCGTCGCTGCGCGCCAGTTGCCCGGCCAGGGCGGCGGCGTCGTTGTGGGCGAAGCGCCGGAAGCGGGCGCCGCTGAGCAGGCCCGCGTCCAGCAGGGAGGCGTGGTTAAGGCGGTCCTGAAAAAGAGCGTCGCCCTTGCCGACCAGGGCGGTAATGGCGCCGATATTGGCCATGTAGCCGGTGGAGAACAGCAGCGCCCGCTCGCGGCCGGTGTGCGCCGCCAGGGCCTCTTCCAGCTGCTGGTGCGGACGCTGGTGCCCGCACACCAGGTGGGAGGCGCCGCTGCCCACGCCCCAGCGGTCGGCGGCGTCGCGGAACGCCGCCACCACCTCCGGGTCGCCGGCCAGGCCCAGGTAGTCGTTGGCGCAGAAGTTCAGGTGTTCGCGGCCGTCCACCATCGCGGTGCGGCCACAGGGGCCGTCCATCAGCGTCGGCTGGCGGAAGCGCTGCCGGGCGCGCCGTTCGTCCAGGCGCGCCGTGAGATCGAAAGCCAAGGGGGTGACTCCGCGCGGTTCAGGCGTCCAGCTTCCGGTGGGCAGGGCGGCCGGTGTCCTTGTCCAGCACGTGCTTGGCGCCGCGCCGGCTCTGCCCGCTGTACGCCAGCGCATCGTGGTACAAGCCGCTCTGCGCCGCTTCGTTCTCCGCCACTTGCTGGCGCAGCGCTTCCTCGTGGGCCTCGTCGGAGGCTTCGTGGCGCGGGTCCAGGGAATGGATGCCCAGGCGCTGGAACAGCTGATGGTCGTGGGTGGCTTCCGGGTTGTCGGTGGTCAGCAGACGCTCGCCGTAGAACATGGAGTTGGCGCCGGCCATGAAGCACAGGGCCTGGGCCTCGTCGTTCATCTCCTGGCGCCCGGCGGCCAGCCGCACATAGGATTTGGGCATCAGAATCCGCGCCACCGCCACGGTGCGCACGAACTCGAACGGGTCCAGATCGTCCACGTCGGACAGCGGCGTGCCTTCGATCTTCACCAGCATGTTGATCGGCACCGACTCCGGATGCTCCGGCAGGTTGGCCAGCTGCTGCAGCAGGCCGACCCGGTCGTTGCGGTTCTCACCCATGCCGACGATGCCGCCGCAGCACACCTTCATGCCGGCGTCGCGCACATTGGCCAGGGTGGTCAGGCGGTCGCTGTAGGTACGGGTGGTGATCACCTGGCCGTAGTATTCCGGCGAGGTGTCCAGGTTATGGTTGTAGTAGTCCAGGCCGGCCTCGGCCAGGCTCTGTGCCTGCCCCTCGTCGAGCATGCCCAGGGTCATGCAGGTTTCCAGCCCCAGGGATTTCACCTGGCGCACCATGTCCAGCACATAGGGCATGTCCTTGGCGCGCGGGCTGCGCCAGGCAGCGCCCATGCAGAAACGCGAAGCGCCTTTTTCCTTGGCGGCGCGTGCCTCTTCCAGCACCCGCTCCACTTCCAACAGCTTCTCTTTTTCCAGCTCGGTGTTGTAGTGGCCGGACTGGGAGCAGTACTTGCAGTCTTCCGGGCAGGCGCCGGTCTTGATCGACAGCAGCGTGCTGACCTGCACCGCGTTGGGATCGAAGTGCTGGCGGTGCACGGAGGCGGCCCGGAACAGCAGGTCGTTGAACGGCAGGGTAAACAGCGCCTCGATCTCACCGCGGTGCCAATCGTGGCGTACGGCGTTCGGGGCGGCGTCGGACAGGGGCGTGGCGGCGGCTACAGTCATGATGAAATCTCTCTGAACAGTCCGCATCAGACTAGCAGCGCGCCGGCCCCTGTCAACTTCCAACAAGCAACAAGGTTAACCAATGATCATTTATTGATCGCTTTGCCGTTAGAAGTTGTAGTTGAGCTTGAGGCTGTACTGACGGGCGTCGCCGTAGTAGCCGCCGTTATAGAAGCCCAGGTTGTTGTAGTACTTCTCGTCGGTGAGGTTGCTGACATTGGCGGTCACCGCCAGAGCCGGGCTGAAGCGGTAGCGGGCCATCAGGTCCACCAGGGTGTAGCTGTCCTGGACGAATTTGTATTGACCACTCTGGCCCGGGCGGTCGACGAAGGCGTAGATCCGGTTTTGCCAGGCCACGCCGGCCCCGACCGTCAGGCCGTCAAACCGGCCGCTCAACCGGTAGCGGGTGGACAGGCGCACCATCTCCTCCGGGGAGGTGGTGTTCAGCTCGTCGCCGTCCGGGTCCTCGGTGACCCGGTGGGTGTAGCCGGCCAGCATCTGCCAGCGCGGCAGAATCTCGCCGGAGGCGGTCAGCTCGAAGCCGTTGGTCTGGGCGCCGTCCACGGCCCGGTAGGCCTCGGAATTGGGCGGTCCGCCGGGGATCGGCTGGCCGGTGCCCTCGGCCAGGTTGTCCTGATCGACGCGGAACACCGCGACGCTGGTGTTCAAGCGGCCGTCGCGGAACTCGCTCTTCAGACCCGCCTCGTAACTGTTGCCCTCTTCCGGATCGAGTATCCGGTTGTTCAGGTCCCGCTGGGTTTGTGGCTGGAAGATGCTGGTGTAGCTGGCGTAGACGGAGTGCCGGTCGGTGAGGTCGTACACCACGCCGGCGAAGGGCACCACTTCCCCGTTTTCCTGGTAGCGCTCGGCGAAGTCTCCGCTCCAGTTGAAGCCGCCCCGGTCGACGCGCCAATCCACCACGCGGGCGCCGGTGATCACCGCCAGATCGTCGGTGGGTTTAAAGCGGGCGGTGGCGTACAGGCCGGTCTGTGAGGCGCGCTCGTTTTCGTCGGTGTTGATATCCCCCCACAGCGGCTTGGCCCGGTCGCCGTCCCAGGTAAAGAGATTGTCCAGAGTGCTGTCGAAGTTCACCGAGGGCTGCCCGATGTAGTCGACCTTGCTGCGCGAATAGCTGGCGCCGACGATCAGCTCATGGTGCCGGCCGAACAGTTCAAAGGGCCCGTTGGCGTAGGCATCGAAGGTATGCTGCTTCTTGTCCTCCAGATAGCGGCCGGACCAGAACGTGAGCCCGCTGCCGTCGCGGTTCAGGGTGCCGCCGCCGGCGGAGGCCAGCTGGGCGTCGTAGTTGTTTTCCTGGTAAGTGTAGGCCAGCTTGCCGTACCAGCCGCTGCTGAACTGGTGCTCCAGATTGACGAAGGCGGTGCGGGCTTCCTGGGCCCAGCTGCTCCAGTCGGTGGCCGGGTTGGTGTCCCGGTCCAGATCGGCGATGCCGCCGTCGCTGTAGAACAGCGGCACGCCGCCCCAGGTGGAGCCTTCCGGGTCGTAGTCCATGGAATCCACGCCCAGGGTGATCATGGTGTCCTCGGACAGGTCCGCCTCGATAACGCCGTAGAACACCTGCTTTTCATTCTCGTAATGATCGAGAAAAGACTCGCCCTGCTGGTAAGCGGTGACGAAGCGGCCGCGTACCCGGCCGTCTTCGGTCAGCGGGCCGCCCAGGTCCAGCTCGCCCCGGTAGCCGTCCCAGCTGTTGGCTGAAAGTCCCGCCTGGCCGGCGAATTCCCGGGTGGGTTTCTTGCGCACCAGGTTGATGGTGGCGGACGGGTTGCCGATGCCGTGCAGCAGGCCGCTGGCGCCGCGCAGCACTTCGATGCGGTCGTAGATAAAGGTGTCCGCGTGGGCGCTCTGCTTGCCCAGGGTGCTGCTGCGCATGGACGGCATGCCGTCATAGAGAAAATTGGTGATCTCGAAGCCGCGGGCGCTGAAGGTGAGCCGTTCGGTGTCCTGGGCGTTGACGGTGACGCCGGGGGTCCGCTGCATCACCTCGGCGACGCTGTTGAGGTCGAAGTCTTCCATCTGCTCGCGGGTGATCACGGTCACCGACTGGGGCGTTTCCCGGGGCGAGAGCACCATGCGGGTGGCGGTGTTGCTGGCGCCGCTGGTGTAGCTGCCGGACCCTTCCGTGATCATGCCGGCGTCATAGCCGTCCACCGAAGCGCCGACCACGTCGACGGCGTCCAGCTCGTGGGTGTCATCGGTATCGTCGTCGGCGGCGTACAGGTTGGCGCTACCGGCCAGGATCAGACAGATGGAGAGGCGGGTAAAACGTAACGCAGACATAGCAGTCCCCCAGTTGGTGTTTTCGACGATGGCTGGGGTGGACCTGGCTACGTCACTGGGCGGCAATGATAACCATTCTTATCTTCATGTCAAAAATACGTGAACCTGTTGCTGCTTGGCTTACCGGATTTCCAGCCATGGCCTACACGGCTTTGGGTCGATGTCGGCTGGGCAGGGCCCGGCCGCCGCGCCGATGATGATGGCACCCGACACCAAGGAAGACGGAGGACACGGATGTTGTTCGACCTTGCCGAACCCTGCCTGCTGTGCGGCCGGCGCAGCCCGCAGGGCCTTTGCCGGTTGTGCGCCGGCGAGCTGCGTGACGGCGGCGCCCTGTACGACCCGCTCTGCCGCTGCGGGCTGCCCGGCACCGAGCAAGGGGGGCTGTGCGGACGCTGCCTGCGGCGGCCGCCGCCGTTCACCAGTACCTACTGCCACTGGGTCTATCAGTTTCCGCTGGACCGGCTGATCAACGCCTACAAACACAAGGGCTGCCTGCCGGCGGAACGGGCCCTGGAACCCTTGCTGCGTGAGCAGCCGCTGCCCTGGCCGGACGCCGAGGTGCTCTGCCCCCTGCCCGCCCACTGGCGGCGCCGGCTGGCCAGGGGCTTCGACCAGGCGGAGCGGCTGGCGCTGATACTGGCCCGCCACTGGCGGCGTCCGGTGGCGCCGCTGCTGCTGCGCCACCGGCCCACCGGCCATCAGCAGGGGCTGGGCCGCGCGGAACGGGTGCGCAACCTGCGCCACGCCTTCCTGGCGCGGCCCGGCGCCCAATACCGCCGGATTCTGCTGATCGACGATGTGATGACCACCGGCACCTCCGCCCGCGCCGCCAGCCGTGCCCTGCTGGAAGGCGGCGCCAAGGAAGTGCGCGTCTGGGCACTGGCGAGAACCCTTCAACACGAGCACTGACACCGGCGGCGAACGTCCGTCATAATGCACGCTTCGTTCCGCAAACGGTCGCGCCCATGAAAATCAGCATCGCCCAAGGGCATAACCCGCCGCACAACATCAACGGCATCACCGTGATCATTGATGTGATCCGTGCCTTCACCACCAGCCACGAAGCGTTTCTGGGCGGTGCCAGCCATATCTACCCGGTGTCCAGCGCCGACGACGCCTTCCGGCTGCGCGAAGACTACCGGGAAGGCCTGCTGGTGGGCGAGGTGCAGGCGCTGCCCATCGAGGGCTTCGACCACGGCAACTCGCCCTGGGAAATACGCCACACCGACGTGCGCGGCCGCTATCTGATCATGCGCACCACCAACGGCGTGGCCGCCACCCTGCGCGCCCGCGACAGCCGCCAGGTGCTGGTCGGCGCGCTGATCAACGCCGAAGCCACCGCCAACTACATCCGCGAACAGAACCCGGACACCGTGGTGCTGGTGGCGTCCCACCCCACCGGCGACGAGGACGTGGCCTGCGCGGAATACATCCGTGGCCTGCTGGGCGGCGAGGGCATCAGCCTGGAGCAGGCCCGCGAGCGCACCCGCAATGCCTTCGCGGCGAAGAAATTCCTGGACGGCAGCCACCCGCGCCTGCGCCCCCAGGACATCGACATGGCCGCTTCCAGCGCCGGCCCGGACGCCCTGATCATGGGCGTGACCTACGAGCCGGTGCCGCGCATCGATGTGATCCGACGCGCCTCCTGACCTTTTCCATCAACTCCGCCGCTCCCCTTGATCAATGACGGCCCGGCGGGCGCCTGATAGCGTCCCAGGGAGTTTTTTCAGAGGCTCCTTAACTCATTGATTGGAACCGTCATGATCGAGTGGAACGAACAACAGCAGATGATCCAGAAGATGGTGCGCGACTTCGTGGCCAAGGAAGTGGTGCCCAACCTGGACGATATCGAATACAACGGCGTGCCGCCCTACGACATCCTGCGCAAGATGATCAAAACCTTCGGCATGGACGTGATGGCGACGCAGAACTACGAGAAGCAGATCGCCCGCGAGAAAGCCGCCGCCGAAAACGGCGAGGACGCCCCCACCAAGAAGAAGGACGGCCCCTCCGAGGGCGCCGGCGACCAGGCGGCGATGACCATGATCCCGATCATCGAGCTGAGCCGCCACGCCCAGGGGCTGGTGACCGCCATGGGCGTGTCCATGGGGCTCACCGGCGGCGCCATCATGAGCAAGGGCACCATCGAACAGAAAGAGCGCTGGGCGCTGCCGCTGCTGACCCTGGAGAAAGTGGGCGCCTGGGCGATCTCCGAGCCCAACTCCGGCTCCGACGCCTTCGGCCAGATGAAGACCCTGGCGAAGCGCGACGGCAACGGCGGCTACATCATCAACGGCAGCAAGACCTGGATCACCAACGGCCCCTACGCCGACACCATCGTGCTGATCTGCAAGCTGGATGAGGAAGGCGTGGAACCCAAGGACCGCAAGATCGTGTCCTTTATTCTCGACGCCGGCATGGAAGGCCTGGAGCAGTCCAAGCCGTTCAAGAAGATGGGCATCGGCTCGTCACCCACCGGCGAGCTGTTCTTCAGTGACCTGAAGGTGGGCGCCGACCGCCTGCTCGGCGGCAGCGAGACCAGCTACGGCCGCTCCGGCGCCAAGGCCACCTTCATGCAGGAGCGCGCCGGCGTGGCCGCCATGGCCCTGGGGATGGTGGAGCGCGCGCTGGAACTGTCCACCGCCTACGCCCGTGACCGCGCCCAGTTCGGCCGCCCGATCGGCGACAACCAGTTGATTCAGCTGAAACTGGCGAAGATGGAAGTGGCGCGCGCCAACCTGCAGAACATGGTGTTCCGCTATATCGAGATGACCGCCGCCGGCAAGCAGATGAGCCTGGCGGAGGCCTCGGCGATGAAGCTGTACGCCGCCCAGACCGCCATGGAGGTGTCCACCGAGGCGGTCCAGGTGCACGGCGGCTACGGCTACATGCGCGAATCCCGCGTGGAGCAGCTGATGCGCGACGCCAAGATCCTGCAGATCTACGCCGGCACCGACGAGATGCAGATCATCGCCATCGCCCGGGACCTGCTGGGCAGAGGCTGAGCGGCGCAAGCGGCAGGCTTGGAGCTTGCCGCTGGAAGCTTGTAGCCTTGAAGCTGCCAGCAACAAGGAGGATTCCCCATGGCACTACAGCAACAGCATTGCGAAGCCTGCCGCGCCGACGCGCCCCGTATCAGCGATGAGGAGGCGGGCAAGCTGCGCGGCGAGATTCCGGACTGGAAACAGGTGGAGGAAGACGGCGAAGAGAAACTGCAGCGCCAGTTCAAGTTCAAGGACTTCGCCCAGGCTCTCGCGTTCACCAACCAGGTCGGCGACCTGGCCGAAGAAGAGGGGCACCACCCTGCCCTGCTCACCGAATACGGCAAGGTCACGGTGACCTGGTGGACCCATAAGATCGGCGGTCTGCACCGTAACGACTTCATCTGCGCGGCGAAGACCGACGCGCTGTTCGACAAAAGGACCTGAGGTCGAATGGACGCACCCGCTCCCTGGACGCTGAGAGGGCACGCCTACGTGTGCGCCCTGGCGATGCCCGATGCCCTGCGTCGGCCGCAAGGCGGCACCGCCGAAGCACTCGGCCCGGCGACCGGCCGCCTCGGGGTGGTCATGTTCGTGGATTACCAGCGTTCAGAGGTGGGGCCGTATCGGGAGTTGTTGTTCATGCCCGGGCCCTGTCGCTTTCCGGACGGTCACCGGCGCTGGTCGATCGGCCGCATCTATGTGTCCAGCGAAGACAGCGCCCGCAACGGCAACCGCAACTGGGGCCTGGACAAGCGCGTGGCCTCCTTCCGGGTCGAGCGAACCCGCTACGGCGAGAGCGTGACCGTGCGCTACCAGGACCGGGACATCGCCGGTCTGACCCTGAAGCGGCGCGGTCCCGCCCTACCCGTACTCGGACCCTGGCTGCCCGAGCGCTGGCGCCGGCTGGGCCAGGTGCGCGACAACCAGCAATTCGTCTTCGCGCCCTCGGTGCGGGGCCGCCTGGGCGTTGCCAGCCTGAGCGATGCCTGGGGCAACGGGAAGGATTTCCCGCAGTTGCAGTACGGACGCGGACGCGGCTCTCTGTACCTGCCGGACTTCCACCTCGACTTCCCCGAAGCGGATATCCGATCCCTGTCCTGAACCTTACGGTGACCGGAAGCATCACCCGGCTGTCGCTTCGCGACAGCCGCCCCGCCCACGCCCTTTGCTAGCATGGGTCACGGCAATCAGGAGAGACCCATGGCTTTAAGCGAAGAGCAAAAAGAACAAATCAAAGCGGCGTCCGATAAAACCTTTCCGTTCGTGGAACGCTGCGGCGCCCGGACCCTGGACGTGGACCGCGGCTACTGCAAGATGATGATGCCGCTGGCGCCCAACCTGAACCACGTCGGCATCATGTACGCGGGCGCCCTGTACACCATCGCGGAGCTGCCCGGCGGCGTGATCTATATGTCGTCGTTCGACACGCGGCGCTTCTACCCGATCGTTAAGGACATGCGGATCCGTTTCCGTCGCCCGGCCGCCACCGATGTGACCGTGGAAGTACGCATCACCGACGAGGAAATCGAACGCATCCAGGCCGAGGCGGACGCCAACGGCAAATGCGATTTTGAATGGGATACCGAGATCAAGGACGAAAAAGGGGAAGTGGTGGCGCTCACCCATAACGTCTATCAGCTGCGCAAAATCGGCAGCTGAAGCGGTACAGGTGAAGGGTCAAAGCGACATCCGCAATTCGTTGCCGCTTTCGCAAAGGCGTATTGACAGGCTTTGTTCGTCGGGGCTAGCCTGAAATCGCACTCCGATGAGGCACGGAGCCCGGGGGTGCGTTTCCGACATGAGAGTCTGGAAATCTCGCGCGGCCTTCGGGCCGCGCTTTTCATTTACGCTCGCCCAGCTCCACCACCGCTTCGATAAATACCTTGGCGTGCTCCGGGTCCACTTCCGGCGTGATGCCGTGCCCCAGATTGAAGATGTGCCCCGGGTGATCGCCGAAGTCATCGAGGATGCGCGCCACCTCGGCGCGAATCGCCGCCGGTGAAGCGTACAGCACCGCCGGATCCATATTGCCCTGCAGCGCCACCCGGTCGCCGACGCGGCGGCGCGCCTCGCCGATGTTGATGGTCCAGTCCAGGCCCAGGGCGTCACAGCCGGTATCCGCCATGGATTCCAGCCACAAGCCGCCGTTCTTGGTGAACAGGATCACCGGCACCTTGCGGCCCTCGGCGTCCGGCTCCAGCCCGTCGGCGATGCGCTGCATATAGCGCAGCGAAAACGTCTGGTAGGCCTCCGCGGACAGAGCGCCGCCCCAGGTATCGAAGATCTGCACCACCTGGGCGCCGTGGCGGATCTGGGCGTTCAGATAATCGGTCACCGCCAGAGCCAGCTTGTCGAGCAGCGCGTGGGCCAGTTCCGGCCGGTTGTAGACCATCCCCTTGAGATGGCGGAAATCCTTGCTGGGCCCGCCTTCCACCATATAGGTGGCGAGCGTCCAGGGACTGCCGGAGAAGCCGATCAACGGCACCCGTCCGTTCAACGCGCGGCGGATGGTGCTCACCGCGCGCATCACGTAATCCAGGTCCGCTTCCGCGTCCGGTACCGGCAGCGCGGCGATCTCTTGCTCGGTGCGCACCGTCTTGCGGAATTTGGGGCCCTCGCCGGGCTCGAAGTACAAACCCAGCCCCATGGCGTCGGGAATGGTGAGAATGTCGGAAAACAGAATCGCCGCGTCCAGCGGGTAACGCTCCAGCGGCTGCAGCGTCACCTCGCAGGCCAGTTCCGCGTTGCGGCACAGGTCCATGAAGGACCCGGCCTGCTCCCGGGTGGCCCGGTACTCCGGCAAATAACGACCGGCCTGGCGCATCATCCAGATCGGCGTACGGTCCACCGGCTGGCGGGCCAGGGCTTTCAACAAGCGGTCATTCTTCAGCGGCGCGTGCACCATAAAATTCAAACGTCCAGGTAATCGAGGATGCCTTTGGCGGCTTCGCGGCCTTCCCAGATGGCGGTCACCACCAGGTCGGAGCCGCGCACCATGTCGCCGCCGGCGAAGATCTTCTCGTTACTGGTCTGGAACGGGAAGGTCTGCTTCTCCACGGCGGTGACGCGGCCGGCGTCGTCGGTGACCACGTTCTTGGCGTCGAACCAGTCGGACGGACTGGGACGGAAACCGAACGCCACGATCACCGCGTCGGCGGGCAGTACTTCCTCACTGTCGGGAATCGGCTCCGGACGACGACGGCCGTTGTTATCCGGCTCGCCGAGTTTGGTTTCCACCACTTTGACGCCCACCACCTTGCCGTTTTCACCGACCACCTCGATGGGCTGGCGGTTGAACAGGAACTGCACGCCCTCTTCCTTGGCATTGGCCACTTCGCGGCGGGAGCCGGGCATGTTTTCCTCGTCGCGGCGGTAGGCGCAGACCACGCTGTCGGCGCCCTGGCGGATCGAGGTGCGGTTGCAGTCCATGGCGGTGTCGCCGCCACCCAGCACCACCACGCGCTTGTTGCTCACGTCGATGAAGTCCGCCGGATCCTTTTCAAAGCCCAGGTTGCGGTTGGCGTTGGCGACCAGGAACGGCAGCGCTTCGTGCACGCCGTCCAGATCCTCACCGGGGAAACCGCCTTTCATGTAGGTGTAGGTGCCCATGCCCATGAACACCGCGTCGAACTCTTCCAGCAGTTCGTCGATGGTCACGTCGGTGCCGACATCGGTGTTGAGGCGGAACTCGATGCCCATGCCCTCAAACACTTCGCGGCGCTTGGTCATCACCGGCTTTTCCAGCTTGAACTCGGGGATGCCGAAGGTCAGCAGGCCGCCGATTTCCGGATAACGGTCGAACACCACCGGCTTGACGCCGTTGCGCACCAGCACATCGGCGCAGCCGATGCCGGCCGGGCCGGCGCCGATCACCGCCACCCGCTTGTCGGTCCACACCACCTTGGACATGTCCGGGCGCCAGCCCATGGCCAGCGCCGTATCGGCGATGTACTTCTCGGTGGCGCCGATGGTCACCGCGCCGAAGCCGTCGTTGAGCGTGCAGGCGCCTTCACAGAGACGGTCCTGCGGGCAAACGCGGCCGCACACTTCCGGCAGGGAGTTGGTCTGGTGCGCCAGCTCCACCGCTTCCATCAGGTTGCCTTCGCTGATCAGCTTCAACCAGTTGGGGATGTAGTTGTGCACCGGGCACTTCCACTCGCAGTACGGGTTGCCGCAATGCAGACAGCGATGCGCCTGGTGTTCCACTTCCCGGGTTTCATACGGGTAGTAGATTTCCTCGTAGCGGTCCTTGCGCTGCTCGATGTCCTTTTTCTTCGGGTCCACCCGGGGGACATCAAGAAACTGGAAATGGTTGTTTAAACGTTCAGCCATGTTGTTCCCCGTTATGCCGGATTCGCACGCGTGCTTTTGAGCAGATCTTCCAGGCTGGCCGCCTTGGGCTTAACCAGCCAGAATTTACGGCTCATGGCATCGAAATTATCAAGAATGTACTGGCCCCATTCGCTGCCGGTCTCTTCCACGAATTCATGGATCACGTGGCGCAGATGGCTGCGGTGGGATTCGGTGGCCTCGGAGCTGATGCGGTGCAGCTCGATCAGTTCCGGGTTCACCCGGTCGAAGAAATCGTTGTCTTCGTCCAGCACATAGGCGAAGCCGCCGGTCATGCCGGCACCGAAGTTATGCCCGGTGCGGCCCAGAACGGTGACGCAGCCGCCGGTCATGTACTCACAGCAGTGATCGCCGGAGCCTTCCACCACGGCGTGCACGCCGGAGTTACGCACCCCGAAACGCTCGCCGGCGGTGCCGGAGGCGAACAGCTTGCCGCCGGTGGCGCCGTACAGGCAGGTGTTACCGATGATCGCGGTGTCCTGGGTCTTGAACGGGCTGCCCTTGGGCGGACGGATCACCACCTTGCCCCCGGCCATGCCCTTGCCGACGTAATCGTTGGCGTCGCCCTCCAGGTACAGGTGCAGACCGCCGGCGTTGAACACCCCGAAGCTCTGCCCGGCGGTGCCGGTGAAGCGCGCCCGGATCGGCGCGTGGTCCATGCCCAGGTTGCCGTGGTGCTTGGCGATTTCGCCGGACACGGTGGCGCCCACGGAGCGGTCGCAGTTGGTGATGGTGTAGTGGAACGAGCCGCCGGACTTGTTCTCCACGGCGGTGCGCATTTCCTCCACCATCTTGCGGTTGAGCGTGCCCTTGTCGAACGGCTCGTTGCGCTCCACCTGGCAATGGGTCGGCTTGTCCGCGGCGATGTGGTCGTTGCGCAGCATGGGCGTCAGATCCAGACGCTTCTGCTTGTCGGTGTTGCCTTCGATGCGCTCGAGCAGATCGGTGCGGCCGATCAGGTCCGGCAGGCTCTTCACACCCAGCGCCGCGAGCAGTTCACGCACTTCCCGCGCCACGAAGGTGAAGTAGTTGATCAGCAGTTCCGGGGCGCCGATAAAGTGCTCCTGACGCAGATCCTCACGCTGGGTGGCCACGCCGGTGGCGCAGTTGTTCAGGTGACAGATACGCAGGTACTTACAGCCCAGCACCACCATCGGCACGGTGCCGAAGCCGAACGACTCGGCGCCGAGAATGGCCGCCTTGATCACGTCCAGGCCGGTCTTCAGGCCGCCGTCGGTCTGCAGGCGGATCTTGTCGCGCAGGTCGTTGGCGCGCAACGCCTGGTGCGCCTCGGACAGCCCCAGCTCCCAGGGGGAGCCGGCGTAGCGGATCGAGGTGAGCGGGCTGGCCGCGGTGCCGCCGTCGTAGCCGGAGATGGTGATCAGGTCGGCGTAGGCCTTGGCCACGCCGGACGCCACCGTGCCGACACCGGGCTCGGACACCAGCTTCACCGACACCTGGGCCGCCGGGTTGACCTGCTTGAGGTCGAAGATCAGCTGCGCCAGGTCCTCGATGGAGTAGATGTCGTGGTGCGGCGGCGGTGAAATCAGCGTCACGCCGGGCACCGAATGGCGCAGGCGGGCGATCAGCGCGTTCACCTTGCCGCCGGGCAGCTGGCCGCCCTCGCCGGGCTTGGCGCCCTGGGCCACCTTGATCTGCAGCACTTCGGCATTGACCAGGTAATGCGGGGTCACACCGAAACGGCCGGAGGCGATCTGCTTGATCTTGGACACCCGCTCGGTACCGAAGCGGGCCGGGTCTTCGCCGCCCTCACCGGAGTTGGAGCGGCCACCGAGGCGGTTCATCGCCGTGGCGATGGCCTCATGGGCCTCCGGGCTGAGCGCGCCCAGGGACATGCCGGCGGAGTCGAAGCGCGGCAGGATGTTCTCGATCGGCTCGACCTGGTCCAGGTCGATCGCCGGCACGTCCTGGCGCACGTGCAGCAGGTCACGCAGGGTGGCGATGGGGCGGTCGTTGACCAGCGCCGCGTACTCCTTGTACGCGTCGTAGTCGCCGTCCTGGGTGGCCCGGTGCAGGGCATGGATCACGTCCGGGTTGAAGGCGTGGTATTCCTTGCCGTGGATGTACTTGAGCACACCGCCCGGATCGATCGGCTTGCGCTGCTTCCAGGCGTCCTTGGCGATGATCTTCTGGTCGTTCTCGAAGTCCTCGAAACCGGCGCCCTCGATGCGGCTCTGCACGCCGCGGAAACACAGGTCCACCACGTCGCTGGCGACACCCACGGCTTCGAACAGCTTGGCGCCACGGTAGGAGGTGATGGTGGAGATCCCCATCTTGGAGAGGATCTTCATCAGGCCTTTGTTGATGCCCTTGCGGAAATTCTTCTGCAGCTCCACCGGGTCACCGATCAGCTCCCCGCTTTTCACCATGTCCGCGATCACGTCGTAGGTGAGGTAGGGGTAGACGGCGGTGGCGCCGAAGCCGAACAGCACCGCGAAGTGGTGCGCGTCACGGGCGGTGGCGGTCTCCACCACGATGTTGGCGTCACTGCGCAGGCCGCAGGCGGTCAGGTGGTGGTGCACCGCGCCGGTGGCCATCAGCGCGTGGATGGTGAGCTGGTCCTGCTGAATGCCGTGGTCGGACAGCACCAGAATGATCTTGCCGTCGCGCACCGCCTGGGCGGCCTGTTCGCACAGCGCCTTGACCGCGCTTTCCAGGCCCTGGTCGGGCTGGTAGTGCAGCGACAGACGGGCGTGGGCGTAGCCGGGCCGGTCGATCTTGAGCAGGTTGGTGAACTTGGAATGCGACAGCACCGGCGTGGACAGGATCGCACGGTCGGCGTGGTCGGAGGTTTCCTCGAACACGTTCCGTTCGGAACCGACGCAGGTTTCCAGGCTCATCACGATCGCTTCGCGGAGCGGGTCGATGGGCGGGTTGGTGACCTGCGCGAACTGCTGCCGGAAATAATCGTAGAGCGGACGCTGGCGTTCGCTGAGCACCGCCATGGGGGTGTCGTCGCCCATGGAACCGGTGGCTTCCTGGCCGGCTTCCGCCAGCGGACGGATCACCTGATCGCGCTCTTCGAAGCTGATCTGGAAGAACTTCTGGTAGCTCAGCAGATCCTGCGGATCGATGTCGTCGGTGCGCTCCACTTCGTGGTCGTAGTTGGCTTCGATGCGCAGCGCGCTTTCCTTGAGCCACTGACGATAGGGGTGACGCACCTTGAGGCGGTTGTCGATATCGCTGGTGTGCAGCAGCTCGCCCTTCTCGATGTCCACGGCGAGAATCTGGCCGGGGCCGACACGGCCCTTGGCGACCACGTCTTCCGGCTGATAGCTGTACACGCCGATCTCGGAGGACAGGGTGATAAAGCCGTTCTTGGTGATCACCCAGCGGGCCGGACGCAGACCGTTACGGTCGAGCATGCAGACCGCGTGGCGGCCGTCGGTCATTACCAGACCGGCGGGGCCGTCCCACGGCTCCATGTGCATGGAGTTATATTCGTAGAAGGCGCGCAGATCCGCGTCCATGGTTTCCACGTTCTGCCAGGCCGGCGGCACCATCATGCGCACCGCGCGGAACAGGTCCATGCCGCCGGAAACCAGCACTTCCAGCATGTTGTCCATGCTCGAGGAGTCGGACCCTTCGCGGTTGACCAGCGGGCTCAGGTCGCTGAGGTTGGGCAGCAGTTCGTTCTCGAACTTGTTCTCCCGCGCCAGCGCCCAGTTGCGGTTGCCCTGGATGGTGTTGATCTCGCCATTGTGGGCCAGATACCGGAACGGCTGGGCCAGCGGCCACTGCGGCGAGGTGTTGGTGGAGAACCGCTGGTGGAAGACCACGATGGCGGTTTCCATGGTCTCGTCGCTGAGATCCGGATAGAACGCCGGCAGGTCCACCGGCATCATCAGGCCTTTATAGGAGACCACCGCCGAGGACAGGGAGCAGACGTAGAAGTAGCCGTCCGCTTCGATGCGCTTTTCCGCGTGCCGGCGGGCGAAAAACAGACGCCGGTTGAGCTGGTCGTCGGTGTCGCCCTCGGCTGCCACCAGCACCTGGTGGAAACCGGGCAGGGACTGCTTGGCCAGATCGCCCAGGCAGGACGGATCCGTGGGCACTTCCCGCCAGCCCAGCACGTTGACGCCCTGAGCTTCCATCTGCTCCTGGAGCACCGCTTTCTGGGCGCGGGCGCGCTCGGCGTCCGGGTGGGTGAAGACCATCCCCACGGCATAGGTGTCGGGCAGGTCGATACCCTGCTCGCCGGCCACCTTGCGGAAGAAGGAGTCGGGCTTTTTCAGCAACAGACCGCAGCCGTCACCGGTTTTTCCATCGGCATTAATGCCGCCCCGGTGGGTCATGCAGGTGAGTGCTTCGATCGCGGTTTGCAGGAGCTCGTGGCTGGCCTTGCCCTCCATATGGGAGATCAGGCCGAAACCACAGTTGTCCCGGAATTCTCCGGGCTCATAGAGCCCACGCACCAGCTTGGAATTCTGCTGCATCAAAACCTTTCCTCTTGAAATTCAGAGACTTACAGAAGGCGGAACAGGCGTCGAAAAGACGGCGACGGCAAAAAAGGGATGTGCATTCTACACTTTGCGCCGATCAGCCACAAACGGGAAGACGGCACCGTCCAAACCGCACAGTGCCGGGTGGACCGCGCCGCGGGCAACTCTAGCGCAATTCGTTGCGTATCGAGCCCATATCCCGCGGGAAGGGGCCGCCGCGTCGCAGCGCCTCGGGCAGTTCGTCCCGGGCCGCCAAAGCCGCGTCACGGCTGGGATAGGGGCCCGCCAGCACCAGGTAGACCCGTTCATCGCCCCGTTCCGCCCGGTAGTAGGCGCCGTTACGGTCGATCTGGTCAAGTACCCCGCGCGCTCCGTCTTCCCGGCCGGTGGCCACCAGCTGCAGAAACCACTCCCCATCGTCGCGGGTGGCCAGCCAGTCTTCCTGCTGGTAACCGAGGCGGGCGTCCAGCCCGGACAATTGCGGCTCGCCGCTGGAAACGGTGTCCGGCGTTTCTTCCTGCGCCGTTTCGGCGGGTTCTGGATTGGTTTGGGTAGCGCGCGGCTCGGAAGGCGCGGTTTCGGCGGGTTCGGCCTCGGCGGGCTCAGCGTCGGCCGTGGCGGCCTGCTCACCGGCGGGCTCCGGGGCTTCCGGCGCCGGCGGCGTGCGCGCGTCTTCCGCTGCCGGCTCGGCCGCCACCTGCTCCGGCACGTTTTCCGCCTCTTCGAAGGTGCGGGCGGAATCGTGGTATTCGGCCAGGGCGCGGCGGGTGGTTTCCGGGTCGCCGCGTTCGCCGCTGCGTGCCGAACTCTCGCTTTGCGTGGCTTGCGGGGCCGGCTCCGCCGGATCTTGTGCCTCGGCCACCGGCTCCTTGGGCAGGTCCAGGCTCACCACCTGATCCTGCTCGGCTTCGTCGTCACCGCCGCTGGCCAGCCACAGCACCAGCACCACCAGCACCAGCGCGCCCACCGCCAGACCGTGCCGCCACGGCACCGGCTTGTTGGCCAGCAGGCCGCCACCGCCGCCGGCTCTTGCCTCCAGCATCGGCAACAGCGCCGCGATGCGGCCGTCGCTCTCGTCGCTCAGATCGCGGGCTTCCTGGTCGTCCAGCGCCAGGGCGAAGCCCTGATCGGCGAATACCGCCACGTCGTCCGCGTCCAGCGGCGGCAGCACCAGCACGTCCTCCACGTTCAGTCCGGCGTCGCGCAGGTGCTCGGCGCTGCCCGGCTCGCCGCCGAACACATAGGTGAGGCGCTGCCCCAGCTTGGTTTTCAGGGACGCCATGGTGGCCAGGGCCTCGGACGGGGCCAGGTGGGCGTTGTCCACCACGATCACCAGGCTGGTGTCCGCCAGCGTCTGTTTGAGGGTGTCGGCCAGGTCGGCGCGCTCGATATCGAAGTGCACCAGCATGGCGTCCACCACCGCGTTGGCGCCCAGTTCCTCGGCGCCGTCCAGGCGGATCAGTTCGAAGTCCCCCACCAGGGACATGGAGAGCATGCCCAGCAGGGTGGAGACGCCGCTGCCGGCCTCGCCTTCCAGCACCGTGGTGGCGCCGTCGTGGGCGTGGCCGTTCAGGGCGTCGAGAAGGTCGCCGCGCTCGGCGCCCTCGTAGAAAAAATCCTCATCTCTCACAAAAGGCCTCGAGCGTTCGCGTCAATGCGTTCGGGTCGTATTCGCCTGTGACCAGGGCATCACCGATTTGGTTCAGCAACACCAGCCGCAGGCGGCCGTTCTGTACCTTTTTATCCAGCGCCATCAGCTCGCTGAAATCCGCCCGCGCCATCCCTTCCGGCGCGGTCACCGGCAGCTTCCAGGCCGCCAGACTGTCGCTCACCCGGTCCAGGTCGGCCTGCTTCAGCCAGCCCAGCTCCAGGGACATGCGCGCCGCCATCACCATGCCGGCGGACACCGCCTCACCATGCAGCCAGTCCCGGTAGCCGGTAAAGGTCTCCATGGCATGGCCGAAGGTGTGGCCCAGATTAAGCAGCGCGCGGTTGCCCTGCTCGGTTTCATCGGCGGCCACCACCTCGGCCTTGTTGCGGCAGCTGCGCAGGATCGCTTCCGCCACCGGCGCCGTGTCGCGGGCGGCCAGCGCCGCCTGATTGTCCAGCAGCCACTGGAAGAATTCCGGGTCGCGGATCAAGCCGTACTTGATCACCTCCGCCATGCCGGCGGCGAATTCCCGCTCCGGCAGGGTGTCGAGCACGGCGGTGTCGATCACCACCGCGCGCGGCTGATGGAAGGCGCCGATCATGTTCTTGCCGCGCGGGTGGTTGACGGCGGTCTTGCCGCCCACCGAGGAATCCACCTGCGCCAGCAGCGTGGTGGGCACCTGGATGAAGTCCACGCCGCGCTGGTAGCAGGCGGCGGCAAACCCCACCATATCGCCGATCACGCCACCGCCCAGCGCCACCAGCGTGGTGGTGCGCGAATGCCGGTGGGCCATCAGGGCGTCGAAAATACGCTCCAGCGTGGCCAGGGTTTTATGCTGCTCACCGTCCGGCAGGATCAGGGTGTCGCACTGCAGGTCGCCCAGACCGCGGGTGACCGCGTCCAGGTAAAGCGGGGCGATGGTCTCGTTGGTGACCACCATCACCTGATTGCCGCGCACATGGCCGCGGATCAGGTCCTGCCCGAGCAGGCCGCGATCGATATAAATGGGGTAGCTGCGTTCGGCCAGCGACACATCAAGCTTCTGCATACGGCCTCGTAAAGCGGAGTGGGAGTGCGGGCATTATCGGCTGGCGTGGTCGGCCAGACAACCGAGTACCTGATCGGTCACTTTCTTGAGGTTACCGGAAGCGGTGGAGACCACGCCGTGCGCCACTTCCCGGTAGAGCGGATCCCGTTCCTGGAACAGCGCCTGAAGACGGGCCTCCGGGTCGCTGGTCTGCAGCAGCGGCCGGTTGCGGTCGTTGCGGGTGCGGGCCAGTTGCACCTCCACCGGCGTCCACAGATAGACCACGCAGCCACGCTCATGGAGGTGGCGGCGGTTCTCCTCCTGGGTGACCACGCCGCCGCCGGTGGCCAGGACGATGCCCGCCATGCCGGTCAGTTCGTCGATCACGTCGCGCTCGCGGCGTCGAAACCCCTCCTCGCCTTCCATATCGAAGATCCAGGGGATGTCGGCACCGGTTTTCTCTTCGATCACGCGGTCGGAATCGTAAAACGGGCGGCCCAGAACCTGGGCGAGGTGTCGGCCCAGGGTGCTTTTACCCGCACCCATGGGCCCGACTAGATACAGAGACGTGGAATCCTTTGGGTTCACCGACTAGCCATTGCGTCTTTCACCAGGCGAGGCGTGATAAAGATCAGCAGTTCCTGCTTGTTATCACGGTTCACCTTCTTGCGGAACAGGGCCCCCAACCAGGGGATATCACCCAGGAAGGGGGTTTTGACCGTGGATTCTATCTTTTCCTGCTGGAAAATGCCGCCCAAAACCACGGTTTCGCCGTCATTGACCAGAACCGTGGTTTCCACCCGGTTGGTGTTGACGGTCGGCGCGCTGGTGTCGGTGCCCAGGGAGTCGTTGTTGACCTTGAGCTGCATGATCACGTCGCCTTCCGGGGTCACCTGCGGGGTCACTTCGAGGCGCAGTTCCGCCTCAATGAACTCCACCGCGGTGGCGCCGGACGCGGTGGCCACGTTGAAGGGCACCTGCTGACCGGAGGCGATCACCGCCGGCTGCTGATCGGCGGTCAGAACCTTGGGCGTGGCGACCAGCTCGCCGTGGCCTTCCGCTTCCAGGGCGGACAGCTCGAGCTCGATCAGGCCGGAATCCAGGGAGGTGAAACCGATCGCGAAGCGGGTGGCTTCCTGGGAGGCCACGCCCATGTCGACGATCAGGTCGTTGTTCTGCTCTTCGTCGAACTCCTCGAACTCACCCAGGGAGCCGTCGTCTTCCCGGTCGATGTTGGCGTAGTGCAGCTCACGCAGGGAGGTATGGCGACCGGAGATCGCCACGCTCTTGCCTTCGTTGACCAGGCTGTCGCCGTCGTAGGCGAGACCGCCCCAGCGCACGCCGAATTCGTCGGCCACGTCGGTGCTGGCGATCACCACCCGGGCCTCGATCAGCACCTGCTGAACCGGGATGTCGAGCTGCTGAATCAGGCCGCGGATTTCCTGCAGCTTGGCCACGGTGTCCTGCACGATCAGCGTGTTGGTGCGCTGATCCACGGTCACCGAGCCGCGTCCGCTGACCAGGGCGGAGCCTTCCCCGCCCTGGGAGGTGATCAGCGTCTTGAGCTCCTCGGCGCGGGCGTAGTTGATGCTGATGTACTCGGTGCGCAGCGGCGCCAGGGAGGCCAGCTGTTTCTGGCTCTCCAGTTCCTGCTTTTCGCGGGCGGCGATCTCATCCGCCGGCGCCACCAGCAGCACGTTGCCGACCTTGCGCTTATCCAGGCCCTTGGTCTTGAGGATCAGATCCAGCGCCTGGTCCCAGGGCACGCTCTGCAGCCGCAGGGTGATCTTGCCGCTGACGGTGTCGGACGCCACCAGGTTGAGGTCGGTGAAGTCGGCGATCAGCTGCAGCACCGAGCGCACTTCGATGTCCTGGAAATTCAGCGACAGTTTCTCGCCGGTGTATTTGAAGGCATCACGGCGCTGGCGGTCCTTCTCGGCCTCGGTGAGCGGCTTGACGTTGATGCTGAACTGGTTGTCCGCCTGGTAGGCCAGGTAGTCCCAGCTGCCTTCCGGCTCAATCGTGATCACGGTGCTGCCGTCCACTTCCTTGGTGTCGACGAACTGCACCGGGGTGGCGAAGTCGCTGACGTCCAGTCGGCGCAGCAGGTCCTCTTCCACATCGGCGCCGACGAAACGGGCGACGATACGGCCGCCCTCTTCGCGCACGTCCACCGGCATGGCGTCGTCCGCCAGCTCCACCAGCACCCGGCCCTCGCCGTCGTCGCCGCGGCGGAAATCAATATCACGCACGCCGGCGCTGCTGGGCGCCACCTTGCGCTGCACGGTCTCGCTGGCCGGGTCCATGGACGGGGTGGCGTTGTCCGCGCCCAAGGTGATCACCAGCTCCTGGCCTTCGATCCGCGTTTTATAGCCGGTCAGCTGGTCCAGGTTGAAGATCAGGCGGGTGCGCTCCTTGGCGCCGAGCACCATCAGGCTGCGCACGTTGCCGGACCCCAGGTTGTGCTCTTTCACCTCGATCTGGTTACGGGTGTCGAGCAGATCCAGCGCCACCCGCGCCGGTTGCTCGATGCTGTAGCCCTTGACCTCCGGGGCGTCGCCCTCGAAGGACACGCGCACTTCCACGCCGTCGCCGGGCAGGGTATTGGCGCGCAGGTCGGTTACCGTCGCCGCTCGCCCCAGGGTGGCCGCGCTCAACCCCACCAGCATCAGCAGCAATGCCGCCCAACGCCGGGACGCAGCCCTTGTTTTTGTTGATGTGAAGATAATCATAACTGGCATCCCCAGCAGCGGTTATTCAGCAAGCGAAATGTTTCGGGAGCGTTCCACCCAGCCGTCCTGTCCATCCGGGACGATCTCGACCAGCGCGATCTGGTCGCTGGACACTTCCACGACGCGTCCGAAGTTCCTACCCATGTAGCTTCCCACCCGTACCCGGGTCACCGAGCCGGTGGGGTCTTCGATCAGGGCCTCCAGCGGATTGCTGGGCTTGGTGATGGTGCCCACCATGGCCAGCGCGTCCAGGCTGAAGCCCTCCAGGTATTGCTTGGGCCGGCTCAGATCCGGCTCCACCGGGCGCCCTTCCGGCACCTCCAGCAGCTTCTCGTCCACCGGCCGCGAAAACGGCGCCCGCAGTTTATGCGCCGCGTAGGCGTAGGTGGCGATCGGCTTGAATTCCGGCGGTGGCTCGATCCGGCCCCTCGGACGCGCCTTGATCTCCGTCATCCGCGCGTCCAGTTCATTGATGCCGGCACCGGAACCGCAGCCCTGCAGCAGCGCGGCGGCCGCCACCAGCACCAATCCGTACGCAATGGATTTACGTCCATTCATGTTCGTTCCCCTCAGGACCGGCCGCCTTTGGCCCGGTTATTCTTCTCCGTACCCTGATCGCCACCGTCGTCGTCGCCCCCGGCGTAACGGTAGGTCTTGGCGGTGATCGACATGTCCAGCATGCCCCGCGACCCGGCTTCCTCCTTGACCGGCACGATCTTGAAATCATGCAGGGTAACGATGCGCGGCAGCGCCGCCACCCCGGACACGAAAGCACCGAAACCGTGGTAATCGCCGCTCACCTGGATATCAATGGGCAACTCCGCGTAGAACTCCTTCTCGATTTCGTCCTTCAGGGCGATGGTTTCGAATTCCAGGCCACTGCCGAGACCGGTATGGGTGATGTCCTCGAGCAGCCCGGGCACCTCGGTGTCCTTGGGCAGCTGGCTTTTGAGGGTTTCAAAGCTGGCTTCCAGCTCCACCAGCTGCTGGCGGTACTGGTCCAGGTTATGGGCGCGGAACGCCTTCTGCTCGAAGCTTTCCAGCAGCGTGACTTCCTCGCGCTGCAGCTGCTCGTGGCGGGTATTGAGATCCTTGATGCTCAGGAAATAGCCCAGGCCGAGAACGAAGCCGAACACCAGCACCGCGGCGCCGATCTTCACCGGCATCGGCCAGCCGCCGACGTTCTCGAAATCCAGGCTGTTGAGCTCGTCGATCAGCTCGCGCACATCCAGGTTCTTCAGTTCGGATGCTTTCATTGCCCGGCCTCCTCGTCATCGCTGCGCGGCGAGCCCTGCTTCACGGTCAGCGCAAAGGTGTTGGCCTGGGCGCTGTCCGCGCCGTCGGCGCCGCCGCGCTCGCTCTCGTCCAGAGCGTTCACGTTGAGCAGGTTGGGCTCCACGAACCAGTCCGAAGCGGCCAGGTTACGCATCAGCCGCGAAATCCGGTTGTTGGACTCCGCCACCCCCTCGATCCGGTAGCTGTCACCGGTCCGCTCCACCAGCGTGTAGTACACGCCTTCGGGCAGGGTGCGCACCAATTGGTCGAACACATAGACGATGGTCGGGCGGTTGCCCTGCAGCTCCTGAATCACCTTCATGCGCGCCACCAGCTGGTCACGGCGGCGCTGCAACTCGTTGATTTCCTTGATCTGGGTGTCGAGTTTGGCGATCTCGCTCTGGATATGGTTATTGCGGGTCTGCTGGTCGGCGATCTGGCCTTCCACCATGCCCTTCCAGAGCCAGAAAATAAGACCCGCCAGCAGCGCGGCGAACGCCAGCATGGCGATGAACTCATGCTGGCGCTGCTTGCGTCGCTCTTCGCGCCAGGGGAGCAGGTTAATCATGGTTGTCATTGCTCGAAGCTCCTCAGGGCCAGGCCACAGGCGATCATCATCGCTGACGCGTCGTTCTCGAGCGCCTTGGCGTTAACCTTGTTGGCCAATGCCATATCGGCGAAGGGATTGGCCAGGGAGCATCCGGTGCCCACCTTTTGCTGAATCAGGTCGGGCAGTCCGTCGATCGAGGCGGAACCGCCGGCGAGCAGGATGTAGTTCACTTCGTTGAACTGGGTGGAGCCGTAGAAGAACTGCAGGGAGCGGTTGATCTGCTGGACGATGGCGTCCTTGAACGGCTGCAGAACCTCGTTTTCGTAGTCCTCCGGCAGCTCGCCGGTCTTCTTGGCCAGCCCGGCCTCCTCCATGGAGATGCCGTAGCGGCGCTGGATTTCCTCGGTGAGCTGCTTGCCGCCGAACAACTGCTCGCGGGTGTAGACGCTGCGCCCCTGGTGGAACACATTGAGCGTGGTCATGGTGGCGCCGATATCGAACACCGCCACGGTATCCAGCTCCTCGGCGTTGGGCAGGCCGGGCAGGATCAGCTGAAAGGCCCGCTCCATGGCGTAGGCCTCCACATCCACCACCTTGGGCTGCAGCCCGCCGATCTCCAGGGCGTCGGCGCGCATTTCCACGTTCTCGGTGCGCGACGCCACCACCAGCACTTCCACCCGCTCCGGGTTGTCCTCCACCGGACCGACCACCTGGAAGTCCATGCGGACCTCGTCCAGCGGAAACGGAATATACTGATCGGCTTCCACCCGAAGCTGATTTTCCATGTCGTCCTCGCTCAGCGAGGCGTCCATTTCAATCACCTTGGTGATGGTCGCCGAGCCGGGCACGGCCACCGCGGACGTCTTGATCCCCGGACGGGCACGGCCCACCAGACGGGCGACCACATCCCCGACCCCCTCAACGTCATTGATGTTCTTTTCCACCACGGCGTTTGGCGTTAGCGGTTCGACGCCGTAACTTTCGACCTTGTAGCGGTTCCCCGTTCTGGACAATTCCAGCAACTTAACCGCGGTGGAACTGATATCGATCCCCAGCAGTGTCTGGGCCTTTTTTCTGAGAAAAGGCAGCACAGTCGTCGTCCCGTGTGATTGTTTTAGAGATGTTTTTACTTCAAAAATATATACTTACGTGATTCTTATGCCTAATCACTTTAGGAGTAAGTAATAACAGAACAGATATTAGATCACAACAACCTTTCCACCGTATAATGACCTGCTTCACGGGTCTGCTAGCCCTTTCTTCTGATCGCCACAGCAGTTGCCACTTTATGCGCTCTACCGTCGTCTGGATCCGCTCCCTCGTTCTCCTCGCCCTGGCCGGTGCCGGCGGCGCTCTTCTGGTCCTCGCCGCCTGCTACTTATACCTCGCGCCTCAGTTGCCCGCCGCCGGAGCGATCCGCGAGGTGGAGTATCAGATCCCGCTGCGTATCTACACCAGCGATCACAAACTGATCGCCGAGTACGGTGAGAAACGCCGCGAGCCGATCACCTATGAGGAGGTGCCCGAGCCGTTCATCCAGGCGGTGCTGGCCGCCGAGGACGAGCGCTTCTTCGAGCACCCCGGGGTCGACCCCAAGGGCCTGCTGCGCGCCGCCGTGGAGCTGTTGCGCTACCAGGAGATCCGCTCCGGCGGCTCGACCATCACCATGCAGGTGGCGCGCAACTTCTTCCTCGACCGGGAGCAGCGCTTCCTGCGCAAGTTCAACGAGATCGTGCTGGCGATCCAGATCGAACGGATCCTCGAGAAGGAGGAGATCCTCGAGCTGTATCTGAACAAGATTTACCTGGGCCACCGGGCCTACGGCGCGGAAGCCGCCGCCCAGGTCTATTACGGCGAATCGATCAAGGACCTGTCGCTGCCCCAGTGGGCGATGATCGCCGGCCTGCCCAAGGCGCCCTCGGCCTACAACCCGATCACCAACCCGGAGCGGGCCCGCCAGCGCCGCAACTGGATCCTGTTCCGCATGGAAGAGACCGGCGCCATCGACAGCGAGCAACGCAAGCAGGCCCAGGCCGCGCCCGTCACCGCCCGCTACCACGCCGCCCGGCCGGAGGTGGAAGGCGCCTACATGGGCGAAGTCGCCCGGGTACTGGCGGAGGATCTGGTGGAGCCGGACCTGTACACCGAGGGCCTGCGCATCATCACCACCCTCAACAGCAAACGCCAGAACGCCGCCGTCACCGCCCTGCGCCAGGGTCTGCACGCCTACGACGAACGGCACGGCTGGCGCGGCCCGCTGGCGCGCATCGACGCCGGCGAGCTGCCGGAACTGGGCTGGCCCGCCGAGCGGGACACCGAGGCCGCCCCCGACACCGACCAGCCGGAGCCGGAAATGGCCCAGGAGAAAGAGCCGGACCTGCTCGACGAACTCGACGAGGACCTGGCCGCCTGGGTGGAACAGTTCAAGGACCAGGCCGATTTCGGCCCGCTGCGCACCGCCGCGGTGACCGCCGTGCGGGATCGCCAGGCGGCGGCACTGCTGCGCGACGGCAAGCAGGTGGTGCTGGACTGGGACGCCATCCGCTGGGCACGGCCGGCCCTCAATAAAGGCTACGTGGGCGAAGCGCCGCAAACCGCCGCCGACGTGCTGGCCCCCGGCGACGTGATCTACGTGCGCCCGGACGGCGGCGGCGAGGACGACCCCAGCTGGCGTCTGGCGCAGTTGCCGGTGGCGCAGTCCGCGCTGATCTCGCTGAACCCGGACACCGGCGCCGTGGAAGCGATGCAGGGCGGCTACAGCTTCTATGCGTCCAAGTTCAACCGCGCGCTGCAGGCCCGGCGCCAGGCCGGCTCGGTGTTCAAACCCTTCATCTACACCGCCGCCCTGGAAAGCGGCTTCACCCCGGCCACCATTATTAACGACGCGCCACTGGTGTTCGACGACGACAAACTCAAGGACGCCTGGCGCCCGACCGGCGCCAGCGACCGCTTCTACGGCCCGACCCGGCTACGCGAAGCGCTCTACCGCTCGCTCAACCTGGTGTCGATCCGCATCCTGCGCCAGGTCGGCATCAGCCAGGCCATGAACACCCTGGACCGGTTCGGGCTGCCCACCAAACGCTTCCAGCGCGACCTGTCTCTGGCGCTGGGCAGCGCCTCGGTGACACCGCTGGAGATCGCCCGCGCCTACTCGGTGTTCGCCAACGGCGGCTACCGGGTGGACCCCTGGTTCATCGAGCGCATCGAGGACAAGGACGGCAAGGTGCTCTGGAAGGCCCCGCGGGTGGAGCGCTGTGAAGCCCCCTGCGCGGTGGTCACCGCCGACAGCGAGGTCGCCGCGGAGCCGGAAACCGACGAAGACGGCAAACCGATCCAGCCACCGCCGACCATGGCGCCCCGGGTGATCGACGAAAACACCGCCTGGCTGATGCATTCCATCCTCCAGGACGTGGTCAAGCGCGGCACCGGCAGCGACGCCCGTCGCCTGGGCCGTTCGGACCTGGCCGGCAAGACCGGCACCACCAACGACCAGGTGGACGCCTGGTTCTCCGGCTACTCACCGGAACTGGTGGCCACCGTGTGGGTGGGTTTCGACAACCCGGCTTCCCTGGGTAACGGCGAGTACGGCGGCCGCGCCGCCCTGCCCACCTGGATCGACTACATGGGCGTGGCCCTGGAAGGGGTCGAAGAGGTCCAGCCGCCGCAGCCGCCGGGCGTGGTGTCGGTGCGCATCGACCCGGACAGCGGCCTGCAGGCCCGCCCGGAGAACGAGGCCGCGATCTTCGAATACTTCCGCGAGGACAATGTGCCGGAGCTGGAAGCGCCGCACAGCGGCGACGGCCGCTCGCCGGAACAGATCTTCTAGGCGGCGGAGGCCGCTCCCACAGAAGCATAAAAAAGGGCCGGCAATGCCGGCCCTTTTCGATTGGCGCTTAGCGAGCGGTCCGCTTTACAGCTCGGGGAAGATCTCGTCGAGCGAATTCAGCGGGTAGTGGGACGGGTAACCCTTGCGGGCCACGCCGGATTCCACCGCCGCGTTGGCCACCGCCGCCGACACCCGGCCCAGCAGGCGCGGGTCGTTGGGCTTGGGAATGATGTATTCCGGCCCGAAGTTGAGCGGCTCGCCGCCGTAGGCGTCCAGCACTTCCTTGGGCGGCGCTTCGCGCACCAGCTCGGCGATGGCGTGCACCGCCGCCAGCTTCATCTCCTCGTTGATCGAGGTGGAGCGCACGTCCAGGGCACCGCGGAACATGTACGGGAAGCACAGCACGTTGTTCACCTGGTTCGGGTAGTCCGAACGGCCGGTGGCGATGATGGCGTCGGAGCGCACCGATTTGGCCACTTCCGGGCGGATCTCCGGGTCCGGGTTGGCGAGCGCGAAGATGATCGGCTTGTCGGCCATCTTCTTGACCATCTCCGGCGTCAGCATGTCCGGGCCGGAGACACCGATGAACACATCGGCGCCTTCCACGGCATCGTCCAGGGTGCGCTTGTTGGTGTCGTTGGCGAGCGCCGCCTTGTACTGGTTGAGGTCGTCGCGGCGGCTGTGGATCACGCCCTTGCGGTCGAGCACCAGGATGTTCTCCTTGCGCGCGCCCATCTCGATCAGCAGCCGCACGGAGGCGACGCCGGCGGCACCGGCGCCCACGCACACCACTTTGATGTCCTGGATGCGCTTCTTCTGGATCTCCAGCGCGTTGAGCAGGCCGGCGCCCACCACGATGGCGGTGCCGTGCTGGTCGTCGTGGAACACCGGCACGTCGCACAGCTCCTTGAGCACGCGCTCGATCTCGAAGCATTCCGGCGCGCGGATGTCTTCCAGATTGATGCCGCCGAAGGTGCGGTGGATGCGCACCACGGTATCGATAAAGGCCTGCGGGTCCTCGGCGTCCACTTCGATATCGAACACGTCGATGCCGGCGAACAGCTTGAACAGGATGCCCTTGCCTTCCATCACCGGCTTGGACGCCAGCGCGCCCAGATTGCCCAGGCCAAGGATCGCGGTACCGTCGCTGATCACCGCCACCAGGTTGCCCTTGGAGGTGAAACGATAGGCCAGTTCCGGTTCCCGGGCGATTTCACGCACGGGCTCCGCCACGCCGGGGCTGTAAGCCAGGCTGAGGTCGCGGCTGGTCTTGGCCGGTTTGGTCACCTCAACGCTGATCTTCCCCGGACGCGGTTTGGCGTGATATTCCAGGGCCGCCTTTTTTAAATCCTCGGACATGGTGGTCTCCGCTTCCCGCTCTGGGACAAAGCCAGTCTAGGCTGATAAAAGAGTATGACGCGTGATTCCGAACGCAAAAAGCACCCTGGCGGGTGCTTTTTGCAGGCAAGAAACAGTGGAAGCAGACTCGCTTACTTTTTCTTGCCTGAGCTGATCACGCCGAAACGTTGCTTGAACTTGTCGACCTGGCCACCGCTCTCGGCCTGCTTCTGCTTGCCGGTGTAGAACGGGTGGCACTGCGAGCACACGTCCACCTCGAAAGAGCCGCCACGAGTGGAACGGGTTTCGATCACATTCCCGCAGCTGCAGGTAATGGACACGTCCTGGTAATCGGGATGAATCTCTGATTTCATAGCAAAGCTCCTTCAGGTGTCGCCACCCGAACCTGCGCTGGACTGCGCTCTGTCGGGCACCACACTTGCTTGCGCCGGGCAAAAGTGAGCGCGAATCATAACAGCTTGACACCGATGCGCAAGAGATAAACCGGAACCTTCCGTGCCTTCTGAGTCCATCATACAGGTCGCCCTGCCGGTGCCCCTGCCGGGATGCTTCGACTACCGCCTGCCGGCGGGATCGCCGACGCCGCCCCGAGGCGCCCGCGTGCAGGTGCCGTTCGGCCGCCGCACCCTGGTGGGGCTGGTCCACGGCCACCAGCCCAGCCAGTTCGCCAAACTCAAGAACGTGCAGCGCGTCCTCGACCAGGAAGCGGTCATCGACGAGGCGCTCTATACCCTTTGTGAGCGGGCCGCCCGCTACTACCACCATCCGCTCGGCGAGGTGCTGGGGTTCGTGCTGCCGGCGCTGCTGCGCCAGGGCCAGCCGGCGCTGGCCGGCGGCGAGGTGCGCTGGCGGCTCACCGACCGAGGCCACTACGTCAGCGACGACCGCCTGACCCGCGCACCCCGCCAGCTACAGGCGCTCACCGTATTAAAGGAACACCCGGACGGCCTGACCCCGGCGATGCTGGAGGCGCTGTCGGTCTCCAAATCGGCGCTGCAGGCCCTGCGCGACAAGGAATGGGTGGAACGGGTGGAGCTGCAGCCGGAGGCCGCCGGCACCCCCGCCGAAGTGCTCGCCGAGCCGGCCCTGGCCGCCAACCCGGAACAGCGCGCCGCCATCCACGCCATCGTCGACGCCCAGGGCTTCCAGCCGTTCCTGCTCGACGGCGTCACCGGCAGCGGCAAGACCGAGGTCTACCTGCAGGCCATGGCACCGGTGCTGGCCGCCGGCAAACAGGTGCTGATGCTGGTGCCGGAGATCGGCCTGACGCCGCAGACCCTGCGCCGCTTCCGCCAGCGCTTCGCGGTGCCGGTGACGGTGCTGCACTCCGGACTCACCGACCGCGAGCGCCTGGACGCCTGGGTGGCCGCCCGGGACGGCCGGGCGCGCATTATTATCGGCACCCGCTCGGCGGTGTTCACGCCGCTCGCCCACCCGGGGCTGATTATCGTCGACGAAACCCACGACGCCTCCCTGAAACAGCAGGACGGCTTCCGCTACCACGCCCGCGACCTGGCCACCTGGCGCGCCCAGCAACTGGCGGTGCCGGTGGTGCACGGCAGCGCCACCCCGGCGCTGGAGACCCTGCACCTGGCCCGCACCGGCCGCTACCACTGGCTGCGCCTGACGCGCCGCGCCGGCGACGCGGGCGCGCCGCCCATCGAGCTGCTCGACGCCCGCGACACCACCCCGGACCGGCCACTGCTGCCCACCGCCCTCAAGGCGATCCGCGACACCCTGGCGCGCGGCGAGCAGGCGCTGGTGTTCCTTAACCGGCGCGGCTTCGCCCCGGTGATTCTGTGCCGGGACTGCGGCTGGCAGGACGAATGCCCGCGCTGCGACAGCCTGATGACCTGGCACCGCAGCGAACAGCAACTGCGTTGCCACCATTGCGGCCACCAACACCGGGTGCCGCAGCGCTGCGGCGACTGCGGCTCCACTAACCTCACCGACGCCGGCGCCGGCACCGAAAAACTGGAAGCGCTGCTGGAAAAAGAGTGCGAGCAGGTCAAAGGCGGCGCGCCGGTGGTGCGCATCGACCGCGACACCACCCGCCGCAAGGGCAGCCTGGACGCCAAGCTGGCGCAGATCCAGAAAGGCGAACCGGCGGTGCTGGTGGGCACGCAGATGCTCGCCAAGGGCCACCATTTCCCGCGCCTCAGCCTGGCGGTGATCACCAATATGGACGCCGGCTTCCTGAGCGCCGACTTCCGCGGGCCGGAGCAGGCCGCCCAGCTGCTGCTGCAGGTGGCCGGCCGCAGCGGCCGCCAGGACCGCCCCGGGCGGGTGCTGATGCAGAGCCGTCACACCGACCACAACCTGGTGCAACTGGCCGCCGCCGGCGATTATCAGGCGCTCGCCAATACCCTACTGGAAGAACGGCGCGGCGCCGGCTGGCCGCCGTTCGGCCACCTCGCCCTGCTGCGCTGCGAGGCGATGACCATGGCCCAGGCGCTCACCTTCCTGGACGAGTGCGCCGCCGGGCTGCCGGCGCTGGACAACGTCCACGTGCTGGGGCCGGTGCCGGCGCCGATGGAGAAGCGCGCCGGCCGTTACCGCGCCCAGCTGCTGCTGCAAAGCAACCAGCGCCCGGCCCTGCACGGCCTGCTCGATGCGCTGATGGAACACGCCCGCGCCCTGCCGTCCGGGCGCCGCTGCCGCTGGCACCTGGACGTGGACCCGATCGACCTGCTGTGAACAGGCCCTAGGGGGCGGCATTCCCTTTCCGATTGCCGTACAATCGCCCGTCCATCCAATGGCCGCGATGAAGCATGAAAGACCGCCTGATATCCCTGATCGAACACGCTCTGGACACCCTGCGCGACAACGGCACCCTGCCCGGCGATGCCCGGCCCCCGGTGCAGATTGATCGCACCAAGGACAAAAGCCACGGCGACTTCGCCACCAACATCGCCCTGATGCTGGCCAAGCCCGCCGGGCTCAAGCCCCGCGACCTGGCCCAGTCCCTGATTGAGGCGCTGCCCGATGACCCGGCGGTGGCCAAGGTGGAAATCGCCGGCCCCGGGTTCATCAATTTCTTCCAGGCCGCCCAGTGGCTGAACGGCCAGTTGGAAGCGGCGCTCGACGATCCTTACCTGGCGGTGCCGCGCCCGCAGCACGCGCAGACCGTGGTGGTGGACTACTCCTCGCCCAACCTGGCCAAGGAAATGCACGTCGGCCATCTGCGCTCCACCATCATCGGCGACGCCGTGGTGCGCACGCTTTCCTTCCTGGGCCATAAGGTGGTGCCGCAGAATCACGTCGGCGACTGGGGCACCCAGTTCGGCATGCTGCTCGCCTACCTGGAAGAGCAGAAAGACCAGGAGAGCGGCGAGCAGCTCAACCGGGAACTGGGCGATCTGGAGAACTTCTACCGCGCCGCCAAGCAGCGCTTCGACGAGTCACCGGAATTCGCCGACCGGGCCCGGGCGCTGGTGGTCAAGCTGCAGTCCGGCGACGATTACTGCCTGTCCCTGTGGCGCGAGTTCAACCAGGTGTCTCTGAGCCATTGCGACGCGGTCTACCGCCGCCTGGGCGTGACCCTGGGACCGGATGACGTGCGCGGCGAAAGCGCCTACAACGACGACCTGGCCCGGGTGATCGCCGACCTCGACAAGGCCGGCCTGCTCACCGAGGACCAGGGCGCCCAGTGCGTGTTCCTGGACGAGTTCAAAAACAAGGACGGCGACCCGCTGCCGGTGATCGTGCGCAAGGCGGACGGCGGCTACCTGTACGCCACCACCGACCTGGCGGCGCTGCGCTACCGTGCCGGCACCCTGGGCGCCGACCGCATCCTCTATTTCGTCGACCAGCGCCAGGCGCTGCATTTCCAGCAGATTTTCACCGTCGCCCGGCGCGCCGGCTTCGTCGGCGAAGGCGTGGACCTGGCGCATATGGGCTTCGGCACCATGAACGGTCCGGACGGCCGCCCGTTCAAGACCCGCGACGGCGGCACCGTCAAACTGATCGACCTGCTCGACGAAGCGGAGCAGCGCGCCTATGACCTGGTGCGCTCGAAGAACTCGGATCTGGAAGACGGCGAGCTGCGCGACATCGCCCGCTCGGTGGGCATCGGCGCGGTCAAATACGCCGACCTGAGCAAGAACCGCAGCAGCGACTACATCTTCGATTTCAATCAGATGCTCAGCTTCGACGGCAACACCGCGCCCTATTTGCTGTACGCCTACACCCGGGTGGTGAGCGTGTTCCGCAAGGCCGGGCTGGCGCTGGACCAGGTGCAGAGCCAGGTGAGCGGCGATTTTCAGCTTGAGCACGACGCGGAGCAGGCGCTGGCCGCCCGCCTGGTGCAGTTCGGCGAGGTGATCGGTCAGGTGGCCGACAAGGGCCAGCCGCACTTCCTGTGCGCCTACCTGTACGATCTCGCCGGCCTGTTCTCCGCCTTCTATGAACACTGCCCGATTCTCGCCGTGGACGACCCGGCGATCCGCGCCAGCCGCCTGAAACTGGCGGCGCTCACCGCGCGCACCCTGTCACGGGGCCTGGCGCTGTTGGGCCTGACACCCCTGGAGCGTATGTAATGGCGAAGAACACCTCGCGCCGTGGCGCCAGTCGCGGCGGCTCGAAAAAGCAGTCGCGCCAGGTACCCGGCTGGGTCTGGCTGTTCACCGGCGTCATCGGCGGCCTGTTCGTGGCGTTTCTGGTCCATCTCGCCCAGGTGCAGATGGAACAGGGCCGCACCGGCGGCGGTGACCGCACCGCGGTCGAGAAACCGCAACCCGAGGAAAAAGACAGCGACGGCGCCGCCAAGGACGACCAGCCCAAGTTCGACTTCTACGCGGTGCTGCCGAAGATGGAAGTGATCGTGCCCAAGGGCGAAGGCGACGAGCAGGAAGCCAGCCGGGGCGGCGGTGACGATACCGCCGAAGGCGAAAAGAGCGCCGACAAGCCGGTGGCCGGACGCCACGACAAGCGCTTCCTGCTGCAGGCCGGCAGCTTCCGCAACGAGAAGGACGCCGACCGGCGCCGCGCGGAGCTGATCCTCAAGGGTTACCAGGCGCGCATTCAACCGGTGGACATGGACAACGGCGACACCTGGCACCGGGTGATGATCGGTCCCTATGACAACATCAACACGCTGCACCGCGCCCAGGACAAACTGGCCGCCAACGGCGTGGAGACTCTGCCGATTCAGTTGAAAGACTAACAGGCGTCTGAAAACCCGCGCTTGAAAACCTCCTGCCCCACCCGCACATCCTGTTCAAATCAGGATAAGGAGGTTTCCGTGGAGCAATATCACGGCACGACCATCGTCTCGGTCCGACGCGGCAATAACGTCGTGATCGGCGGCGACGGCCAGGTAACGCTGGGCAATACCATCATGAAGGGCAACGCGCGCAAAGTGCGCCGCCTCTACCACGGCAAGGTGATCGCCGGTTTCGCCGGCGGCACCGCCGACGCCTTCACGCTGTTCGAACGCTTCGAAGCCCAGCTGGAAAAACATCAGGGCCACCTGGTGCGCGCCGCCGTGGAGCTGGCCAAGGACTGGCGCACCGACCGCGCCCTGCGCCGCCTGGAAGCGCTGCTCGCCGTGGCGGACAAGGAAAACTCCCTGATCATCACCGGTAACGGCGACGTGGTGGAGCCCGAAGAAGGGCTGATCGCGATCGGCTCCGGCGGCCCGTTCGCGCAATCCGCCGCCAGCGCCCTGCTGCACAATACCGACCTGCCGGCCCGCGACGTGGTGGCGCAAAGCCTGAAAATCGCCGGCGACATCTGCATCTACACCAACCAGAATCACACCTTTGAGGAGATCGAATAGTGTCCTCCTTGTCTCCCCGTGACATCGTCAGCGAACTCAACCGGCACATCGTCGGCCAGGAAAACGCCAAGAAGGCGGTGGCCCTGGCCCTGCGCAACCGCTGGCGGCGCATGCAGCTGCCGGAAGAGATGCGCGCCGAAGTGGCGCCCAAGAACATCCTTATGATCGGCCCCACCGGCGTCGGTAAAACCGAAATCGCGCGGCGCCTGGCGAAACTGGCCGACGCGCCCTTCCTGAAGATCGAAGCCACCAAGTTCACCGAGGTGGGCTATGTGGGCCGGGACGTGGAATCCATCATCCGCGATCTGATGGAAGTGGCGATCAAATTGCTGCGCGAAAAGGAAATGGCCCGCGTGCGGCACAAGGCGGAAGACGCCGCCGAGGACCGGGTGCTCGACGCCCTGCTGCCCAACGCCCGCGGCGAGCAGGCCGACAATGATTCCAACACCCGCCAGATCTTCCGCAAAAAACTGCGCGAAGGCGAACTGGACGACAAGGAAATCGAAGTCGAAGTCAGCGCCAACCCGCAGGGCGTGGAGATCATGGCGCCGCCGGGCATGGAAGAAATGACCAGCCAGCTGCAGCAGATGTTCTCGCGCATGGGCGGCAGTGGCCGCAAGAAATCGCAGAAGCTGAAAGTGCGCGAAGCGCTGCGCCTGCTGCGTGACGAGGAAGCGGCCCGCTTCGTCAACGAAGACGAGCTCAAGGTGCAGGCCATCGACGTGGTGGAAAACCACGGCATCGTCTTTATCGATGAGCTGGACAAGGTGGCCAAGCGCTCCGAGACCGGCGGCACCGACGTGTCCCGCGAAGGCGTGCAGCGCGACCTGCTGCCGTTGATCGAAGGCTCCACGGTGAGCACCAAGTACGGCATGGTGCGCACCGACCACATCCTGTTCATCGCCTCCGGCGCCTTCCATCTGGCCAAGCCCAGCGACCTGATTCCGGAACTGCAGGGCCGCCTGCCGATCCGCGTCGAGCTGAGCGCGCTGACCCCCGAGGAATTCGAGCGCATCCTCACCGAGCCCAAATGCTCGCTCACCGAGCAGTACAAGGCGCTGCTCGCCACCGAGGGGCTCAACCTGGAACTCACCGACGACTGCATCCGCCGGATCGCGGAAGTGGCCTGGCAGGTCAACGAGCGCACCGAGAACATCGGCGCCCGCCGCCTGCACACGGTGATGGAAAAGCTGCTCGAGGAAATCAGCTACGACGCCGACGACCTGGCCACCCAGTACCACGACAAGCCGTTGGTGCTGGACGCCGAAGCCGTCGACCGCTACCTCGGCGAACTGGCCTCCGACGAAGACCTCAGCCGCTACATTCTGTAGCGGCGAAAAAACCTTGAGCGAGCGGGCCTGTGGGAGCGGGCCCCGCCCGCGAAAGGGAGCGAAGCTCCCGGCAGGATCCCAGAGACCTACCCAAGCACGCTACCAATAAGGCCTCTGGTATCCTGCCGGCCGGCTTTGCCGGCCTTTCGCGGGCAAGGCCCGCTCCTACAATTCTGCTATCATCGCCCGCCGGAGGATCCGTCATGAACGCCGGCGAGCAACTGCAAAATCATCTGGAACGTTTCTTCGCGCTGCGCCAGCACGGCGATGATGCGCTGTTTCTGGCCCGTCTGGGCCGGGTGCAGGCGTTCCAGCGCCAGCGCCTGATGGACACCCACCAGGCGTTGCTCGAGGACCCGGCGCTGCGCCCCGGCGTCACCTTCCTGCTCGACGACGTCTACGGCGGCCGCGACCTGCTGCCGGTGGCGCGCGAGATCCGCCGCGCCCTGCCCAAGGCCATGCGCCTGCTGCCGGAAAAAGTGATGGCCACCTCCGCCGACGCGCTGGAAGCGGCGATCATCACCCAAGAACTGGACGAGGCCCTGGTCGGGGTGCTGGGCGAGCGCCTCGACCTGCCCCTGGACGACGATGCCTACGGCGACGGCTACCGGGCCGCCGGCCACCCCGAACAGCGCCGCCGGCAACTGCAATTGGTGGCCGGTTTAGGGCATCATATCGACCGCTATGTGCGCTCGCGGATGGTGCAGACCACCTTCCGGCTGGTGCGCCGCCCGGCCCATGCGGCGGGCTTCGCGAACCTGTATGATTTCATGGATCGCAGTTTCCGTGTGATGAAACCGGTACCCAGCGTGGGCCGCCTTCTCGAGCGCATCGCCGCCCGTGAAGCGCGCATCATGGACCGGCTGTTCGACCGGCATCCCGCTCCCTTCAAGGACGTCCCCAATGAGTAACAACGACGACAACAAGGTCACCCACTTCGGCTATCAACAGGTGCCCTGGCAGGAAAAACAGCAGCGGGTGGCGGGCGTGTTCCGGTCGGTGGCGGCCAAGTACGACGTCATGAACGACCTGATCTCCATGGGCAGCCACCGGGTGCTCAAGCGCATGACCCTGGAGCTGGCCGGCGTGCGCCCGGGCCAGAAGGTGCTGGACCTGGCCGGCGGCACCGGCGACCTGGCGATCAAGTTTTCCCGCCTGGTGGGCGACAGCGGCCAGGTGGTGCTGGCCGACATCAACGACGCCATGCTGGCGGTGGGCCGCGACCGGCTGATCGACGCCGGCTGCGGGCACAATACCCAGGTCGCCCAGGTCAACGGCGAATGCCTGCCGTTCGAGGACAACAGCTTCCACTGCATCACCATCGCCTTCGGCCTGCGCAACATCACCGACAAGGACGCCGCCCTGCGCTCCATGCTGCGCGTGCTCAAGCCCGGCGGCCGGCTGCTGGTGCTGGAGTTTTCCCACCCGGTGCACAAGCCGCTGTCCAAGCTTTACGACCTCTACTCCTTCGCGGTCTGGCCGCGGCTGGGCAAGCTGGTGGTCAACGATTCCGAAAGCTACCGCTATCTCGCCGAATCGATCCGCATGCACCCGGATCAGGACACCCTGAAGGGCATGATGACCGAAGCCGGTTTTCAGCGTAGCGAATACTTCAACATGCTGGGCGGCATCGTCGCCCTGCACCGGGGGTTCAAGGTCTGATGCGCGAGCCCGGTCTTATTTCCACCACCGCCATTGCCAGCGTGGAGCGCGCCATCAACGCGGCGCTGCGCTCCGATCCGGCCACCGCCGCGCGGCTCAGCCGCCACGCCGGCCGTCTGCTGGCGGTGCATCTGACGCTGCCGCCGCTGCGCCTCTATGCGCTGATCGTCGAGGAGGGCGTGGAGCTCTACCTGCGCAGTGACGCCGAGCCGGACGTGAGCGTCACCGGCAACCCGGTGGATCTGGCCGCCCTGCTGCTCGACTGGCGCCGCCAGCCCAATGTGATCGGCGGCGCCCTGCGCGTGGAAGGTAACCGGGAACTGCTGCAGGACGTGCGCGACCTGGCCGCCGACCTGGACCTGGACTGGGGCGCCCTGCTGGAACCGGTGATCGGCGGCGAGATGGCCCAGCAGCTGGACCAGGGCGCGCGGCGCCTGTTCGGCTGGGCCCGCCAGGCGTTCGACCGCCTCGGCCACCAGATGGGTGACTACATCGGCGGCGAGTCCGGCCTGCTGGCGCTGCGCCGCGACGTCTACGAGTTCTACCAGGACGTGGACGAGCTGCGCGGCGACGTGGACCGGCTGGACGCCCGGATACAACGCCTGAAAGGGAGCCCGCGCCCCTGATGCCGCCGATCAGCCGCCTGCTGGTGGTCGCCCATGTGGCGTGCCGCTACCGCCTGTTATCCCTGCTGCCGCCCCACCCGGCCCGTCCTTTTCTGGTGCTGCTGCAGTATCTGGTGCCCTCCAGCTGGCTGGGCACCGGCCAACTCACTGAGGGCGAGCGCCTGAAGCTGGCGCTGGAGCGCCTGGGCCCGATTTTCATCAAGTTCGGCCAGCTGATGGCCACCCGCCGGGACATGCTGCCACCGGAATGGACCGAGGCCCTGGCGCACCTGCAGGACCGGGTGGCGCCGTTCGACGGCGCCCAGGCCCGACGGCTGGTGGAGGCCAGCCTGCCGCGTCCGCTGGACGAGGTCTTCGAGCATTTCGACGACACGCCGCTGGCCTCCGCCTCGGTGGCCCAGGTGCACCCCGCCACCCTGCTCGACGGCGGCCAGGTGGTGGTCAAGGTGCTGCGCCCGGGCGTCGAGCAGCGCGTGGAGCGCGACCTCAAGGTGATGGGCTTCGGCGCCCGGCTGCTGGAAGCGCTGTGGGCGGACTCGCGCTACTTCCACCCGCGCAAGGTGGTGCACGACTATCAGACCGTGATCCGCGCCGAGCTGGACCTGGAGCGCGAGGCCGGCAACAGCGAGGCCATGCGCCGGCACTTCCTGTTCAGCCCGCTGCTGTACATCCCCGCCGTGCACCTGGCGCTGTCATCGCGCCGGGTGATGGTGTCCGACCGCATTCACGGCATCCCGGTCAACGACATCGAAGCGATCCGCGCCGCCGGCATCGACCCGCGCGTGCTCGCCGAACGCGGCGTGGAGATCTTCTTCGCCCAGGTGTTCCGGCATAACTTCTTCCACGCCGACATGCACCCGGGCAACATCTTCGTGAATCCGGAGCACCCGGAGTCACCGCAGTACATGGCGGTGGACTGCGCCATCGCCGGGCGCCTCTCCAAGCAGGACCTGAACGTGCTGGGCCGCATGGTGCTGGCGGTGATGCGCGAGGATTACCCCGGCCTGGTGGACCAGGTGATCCGCGCCGGCTGGGCGCGTGGGCCGGTGGACCGCCACCGCTTCGAGCAGGCGGTCACCGAGATTATCGCCCCGGTGCGCGGCGCCGACCTGGAGAGCATGGAGTTCGCGCCGCTGGTGCTGCGCCTGTTCGACCTGGCCCGGGATTACCACATTGAAGCGCCGGTGCAGTACATCCTGCTGATGAAGACCCTGGTGCACATCGAAGGTCTGGGGCGCAGCATCTACCCGCGGCTGGACATCTGGACCGTGGGCCGGCCGCTGCTGGAAGCCTGGATGATGGAGGAGTACGGCCCCGCCGCCACCGCCAACAAGCTGCGCAACCGGCTGCCGGAGTGGGCGGCGCAGCTGCCGGACATGCCGGAGCTGCTGCGCGACGGTCTGGAGAGCCTGCGCCACCAGCCCCAGCAGCAGCGGGAAATGGCGCACTACTTTGAAACCGGCCTGCGCCGCCACCGGCACAAGATGTTGGGCGGCCTGGGCGGCCTGGGCCTGGCCGCGCTGGCGGCGGTGCACGCCCTGCACGGCGCCGGCCAGTGGGCCTGGCCCATGGCCGCCGGCGCCCTGGTGCTGCTGGCCTGGGCCTGCCGGCGCTAGGTCTTGTCGACGTTAGCAGGCTGCTAGGGTCTGGCGCCGGCCGGTGCTAAACTGGCGCTGTATTTGGAGACACCATGTCCGATATCCTCAACCAGCTTCATCAGGTCCTGGAACAGCGCAAGGGCGCCGCGCCGGATTCGTCCTATGTGGCCAGCCTGTACGATAAGGGCCTGAACAAGATTCTCGAGAAGGTCGGCGAGGAAGCGGTGGAAACCCTGCTCGCCGCCCGCGACACCGACGCCGGCGGAGACCCCAAGGCGCTGATCAACGAAACCGCCGATCTGTGGTTTCATTCGCTGATCATGTTGGCCCATCTGGGGCTCGGTCCGGACCAGGTCCTGGCAGAGCTGGAGCAACGCTTCGGCCTGTCCGGCCATGACGAAAAAGCCGCTCGTAGCGAGCGAGGAGACTAATCATGTTTTCCGGTATCAGTATCTGGCAACTGCTCATTATCCTGGCCATCGTGGTGCTGCTGTTCGGCACCAAGAAACTGCGCAACATCGGCAACGATCTGGGCGGCGCCGTCAAAGGCTTCAAGGATTCGGTCAAGGACGGCGAGGACGAGCAGAACAGCAAACGCCTGGCCGACGACGACAGCGAGCAGCACACCAGCAAGCAGGAAAAACACAAGGACCAGGTCTGATACGCCACGGAGCAGCGGCCCATGTTTGATATCGGCTTTTCCGAACTGGCGTTGATTTCCATCATCGGTCTGGTGGTGCTGGGCCCCGAGCGTCTGCCCAAGGCGGCGCGCACGGTGGGCTATTGGGTCGGCCGGGCGCGCTCCACCTTCAACCATCTGCGCAACGAGCTGGAACGGGAAGCGCTGAACCAGGACATGCGCGAACGGATGGAAAAGCAGATGCGCGAAATGGGCCTGGACGAGGAGAGCATCCGCGAGGCCCGCGACAGCCTGCTGTCTCCGGAGGAAGTGGCCCGCGCCCGGCGCCGGCCTGAGACCCTCGACCAGCCCGACAATCAGGACAACGGCCAGACGCCGGAGGCCGAGAAGAAACCGAATGAGTGAACAGCGCCGCGACGACCAACGCCCCGATGACACCCCGCAAACCCTGGTCAGCCATCTGCTCGAACTGCGCAACCGCCTGCTGAAAACCCTGGTGGTGGTGTTGGTGATCTTCCTGGGGCTGTTCTACTTTTCCCGCGACCTCTACACCCTGGTGGCACGCCCGCTGATGGACGCCATGCCGGCGGGCAACAACATGATCGCCACCGGCGTGGCGTCGCCCTTCCTGGCGCCGTTCAAGCTGACGCTCTACCTGAGCATCTTCGTGGCGATGCCTTTCATTCTCCACCAGGCCTGGGCGTTCGTGGCGCCGGGCCTGTACCGCCACGAGAAAAAGCTGGCGGTGCCGCTGCTGGCCAGCAGCGTGCTGCTGTTCTACGGCGGCGCCGCCTTCGCCTACTTCGTGGTGTTCCCGCTGATGTTCCAGTTCTTCACCACCATTGCCCCGGAAGGGGTGGCGGTGACCACGGACATCAGCAGTTATCTGGATTTCGTGCTCGCCCTGTTCCTGGCCTTCGGCGTCGCCTTCGAGCTGCCCATCGCCATCGTGCTGATGGTGGCCACCGGCATCACCACGGTGGAGAAACTGGCCGCGTCACGGGCCTATGTGGTGGTGGCCTGCTTCGTAATCGGCATGATGCTGACGCCACCGGACATCATCAGCCAGACCCTGCTGGCGGTGCCCATGTGGCTGCTGTTCGAGATCGGCCTGGTCTTCGGCCGCATGGTGCGCCGCCAGCAACTGGACCGGGAACAGGACGACCCTCAGAACCGGTAGCCCGACGCCGGCGCGGCCCGGGCCTCGACGCCGGACTCCGACACCGGGGCCGGCGCCCGATCCTGCTCGGCCGGGGTGGAAGCCGGCGCCTCCGTCGGCGCCGGGGGACGCGCCGCGCATTCATTATCCTGCATAAACGCCACCAGACGATCACGCACCGCCGGATCGCGAACGCTCTGGGTATGCCCGCCCTTCAGGGGTTGAAACGTCTTGGGGGGTTGAGCCGCCGCATAGAGCCGGCGGCCCTGCTGGTAAGGCACCACTGGATCCTCCTTGCTGTGCAGGATCAACAGGGGCCGGGGCGCCAGTTCCGCCACGTGGCGCTCGGGATCGTTGGCGCGCGCCGGCAAGGTGGGCAGCACCATCCAGCGCAGCGGCCAGAGCAGCCAGCTGCGCGCCATCACGTCCGAGGCCACGTCCCGGTAGCTGGCGAACGGCGCCTCCAGCATCACGCAATCGACAACGCCGTCGTTACGCTCGCGGGCCAGCACCCCGGTGGCCATGGCACCGCCCAGGCTTTGCCCGAACAGCACCAGCGGCGCCCCCTCCAGGCGGCGCGATTGCGCCAGCCAGTCCAGGCCCAGCTGGATATCGGCCTGGGCGCCCTCCAGATCCGGATCCCCCTCGGACAGGCCGTAACCCCGGTAGTCGAGCAGGAAGACGTTATACCCCCGCTCCGGCAACCAGTGCACGTTCATCAGATGGGTGCTGATGTTCTGGGCATTGCCGTGCAGGAAATAAACGGTCCCGCGGGCGCTGCCCCGGGCGGGCAACCACCAGCCGTGTATACGCAGGCCGTCGGGGTGTATCAGCACCACGTCTTCATAGTCGAGCCCCTGGCGGGCCGGGTTCTGGACCCAGGGTTCCATGGGGTAGAAGAACAGGCTGCTGCAACCCTGGAGAAGCAAGGCCAGACAAACGGCCGGAATCAGTCGAAATACCATCGCCACTGTACTTTGAATTCGGTTTCGCCATCGCCGCGCCAACCCTCGCGCTCCAGTGAGGCGCGCAGGCCGTGCTCACGGGCCAGGGCATACTGTACCGCCAAGGTGGAACGGTGGCGGTACACGTCATTACTGAAATAGTGGCCGGCACTGCTCAACTGCCACTGCCAGCGACCGGCATGATACAGCATCCCGGCTTCGGCGCCGCCGCCGGGCGTGATCAAGGGGCCGAAATCACTGTTGTTCTCCGCCCGGACGCTGGCCAGCAGATAGGGCTGCCAGGGTCCGCTGCGCCAGCTGCCGCCGGCCCCGCCCTGCACATAACGGGTCAGCCGCCGCCGTCCGGCCCAGGCCCGTTCCAGGCCGCCTTCCACATACCAACTCAGCGGCTTGGAGAAGCGGCCACGCGGCGACAGCGAGCGAATGCTCACCAGGTCCAGCTCTTCAAGCCGGGCGGCGCCGGATTCGGTGCTGCGCAGGGTGATGCCCAGCCCCTGAATCTGGGCACCGTCCAGAAAGCCGCGGCGGTTGTCCAAAAGGTCGTGGTAGGTAAGCCGGTAGCTCACTTCACCGAAGTCGTCACTGCCCCGCTGGCCGCCGGACGCCGCCAGCATCTGCGACCCGTGGCCGGATTCCGGCGGCGCTTTATCCGGCAGCTCCGGGTCCTCCACCGACGGCAGCCGGTTGACCAGCGTCAGCAACGCGAAGGAACGGCCGGCGATGTCCTCGGTGCGTGCCGCCTTGCGGTTAACGAAGCGCACGTAGCTGTAGGCGGTACGCGCCATCATCGCCTGCCGCCGGGGCGGCCGCGACTGAAAGGCGGCACTCTCCGCCACCGCCGGATCCGCCGCCAGGCGCCGGGCCAGCGTCTGCTCCTGGTCGTTGAGCCGGTCGCTCAAAGCGGCCAGCTCCACTTCCTTGGAGGGCCGGTAGTGGCGCTCCGTCACCAGGCCGCGCTGATCCAGCGCGCGCACCGTATTCACCGGCAGCTCGGCGAAACGCAGCTCATCCAGCAGCCCGCTTTGCGGACGCGCCACCTGAATCAGCTCGAGCAGACGGAAAGAGCAGTTCTCGTCAAAGAAGTAGTAGTCGAAGTTAATATCCTTCAGCTCCCAGAGGTGGTCGATCATCCAATCGATCTGGCTCTGGTCCAGCTTCAGGGTGTACTCCCAGATATCCCGGCTCTCCATGTTCGAGTACTGCTGGATCTTCTGAACATAGGGCACCAGGTTGAAGCGGCCCGGATAGCCGCCCGCCAGCCCCCGGTAAATATAGAACAGCGAGTTATCCTGCTCGGTGGTCACGGCGCCGAAGTTGATCGCCCAGGACAGCCACACGGCGCCGTCGTCATCGCCCTGGTCCAGCCGCAGCAGGGTGTGACCGAACATGGAGGACGGGCTGTTCAAATAGGAGGCGGGGAAAACCAGCACCGCGCGCTTGGCGTGCACCGAGCGACGCCACTCCTGATACTCCGCGCAATGGGCGAACGGCTCCGCTTCCCGCCAACCGAGTGCTTCGGCGACGAAACGATAGCGGGCGGGAAAGCGGCAACGGGCCGGGGAGGCTTCCTGCTTCAGCGCCTCCACCGTGGACGCCAGCTCCGAGACCGGATTGGCGGCGCCGTCGGCGGCCAGGAAAAAGTCCGCGTCATCCACATAGCTGCGCTGGCGGTCGCGCAGGGTGGCGCCGGGGTTGATATGCAAAAGCGCCTGCCAGCGTGGCTGTTGTGCAAGCTGTTCCAGGTCCCGGGCCTGGGCGACGGTTGTGCAAAACAATACCAGGACGCACAGCAAGGCGGCACGCATGCGAATTCCATCTTCAGGTGGGGACTTAAAACCCGCCTCCGGACGGAGGCGGGCTCATGGGGCAGTTTTTATACGTACTTAGCCAGTTTTTGATCGTTCTGCATGACGGCGGTGATCTGCTGCATCACTTCACCGGCACTGACGTCCTGACGGGGAAAGATGGACGCGAAGTTTTCGTGCATCACGCTGTTGAAATAAGCGCGGTCGTCACCGGAAACGCCGATGGAAACGGACAGCGCAGTCAGGGCTTCGCCCTCGCCGGTGGCCATGTCCTGAGCCACTTCTTCCAGCACGCCGTTCATGCTGAGCAGGCTTTCGCCGCTGTAGGTCAGCGCACCGTTGGTGTCACAACCGTTGGTGCCACTGGTCATACCGAAGGTGGCGTTACCGGAGGTGCCGTTAACGATGGTAGCCAGCAGGTGTACCGGCATGCCGGACTTGCCTTCAAAAATCAGGTTACCCCAACCACAGCCGGGACCACCCGGAGCGACGGCTTGAGCGGAAACGGAAGCGCCCAGCAGCGCTGCTGCCAACAATACTTTTTTCATAAATATCTCCATTTATTTACGCTTTCTGGTTGCGCCCCCATGCGGTTTCCCCCGGGAGCTTAAAATTCATCATAAAGCAGGGTCACGTCTTTGCAACATAAGGGGACAGCAACGGCGTCACAGATTGATAAGGAAGGTTACCGGCCCGTCGTTGACCAGGCTCACCTGCATATCGGCGCCGAATTCCCCCTCGGCGACCGGCAGCCCCGAATCACGCAGGCCGGCGGCCAGCGCATCGCACAGGCGCCGAGCCTCCTGAGGCTCCGCCGCCCGGGAAAAACTGGGCCGCAGGCCTTTCCCGGTGTCCGCCGCCAGGGTGAACTGCGACACCAGCAGCACCGAGCCGCCGACATCGCCCACGCTGCGGTTCATCCTGCCCTGCTCATCGGCGAACATCCGGTAGCCGGCGATCCGGCCGGCCATCCGTTCCACGGTGGCGTCGTCATCGCCACGCTCCATGCCCACGAACGCCAGAAGCCCGGAATCGATCGCGCCGACCACCCGGCCGGAAACCCGCACTTCCGCCGACGTTACCCGCTGCAATAAAACTCTCACCCGGCCTCCTTAATTTGCACGCCTTGAACCCGATCGCCGGGCCATCATTGCCCGTCCGTTATGGGCGCACCATAATCGGTTCTGGTTCCCACTGCTATTGAGGCCTATGCCGCACCGACCGCTGTTTCTCATCGCCCTGCTCGTGTCACTCTCCGGCTGCCAGTTATGGGCGCCGCCCGACGAAGGCAGCCGCCTTCCGGCGCCGCCGTTCGGCGAGTACCGGGAGATTCAGCGGGGCCTGGAAATGCGCGTCGGCGACGACATCCATGCCGCCCGGGCCCGCTTCAGCCTGACGCCGGACAGCACCCATATCGTGATCACCAATGAGCGTGACGAACTGATGGTGGAAATGCGCTACCAGCAGAAGCGCCTGCAGGTTCGCCGCACCCCGCGGCTGCCGCCGGCGATATCCGCCGACGATCTGATCGCCGATCTGCAGCTGGCTCTGTGGCCGCTGGAACGGCTGCGCGCCGGGCTCACGCCGGGCTGGACCCTGGCCGCCGACGACGAGGGGCGGATACTGCGGTTCAACGGCACCACCGAGGCCCAGGTGGACTACCAGAGCGACGAGCCGTCCAGCCGGCCGCTGCCGGTGTATAACGCCCGCCACGATTACCTGCTGATTCTCAGCCCCGCCGACCCAGGCGCCTGACCGCCGCCACCAGCGCCTCGGCGATGGCCGGCTCGGCGCTGCTGTGCCCCGCCGCCGGCACCCAGTTGAGCCGGCTGTCCGGCAGCGCCTGATGCAGCAGCCAGGCCTGCTCCGGCGGACACACCATGTCATAGCGGCCGTGCACGATCTCCACCGGACAGGTGAGCGCGCCGGCGCGGGGCAGAATCGGGCGTTCCAGAAAGCCGCCGTTGACGAAGTAATGGGTCTCCAGCTGCGCCATGGCGCGAGCGTTGTGGTCGACGTTGATCTCCGGCGGCGGATCCAGGCTCGACAGACGCGCTTCCCAGAGCGTCCACTCCCGGGCCAGACGTTCGCCCTCCGGCCCCGGCAAGGCGCGGTGATAACGGGTGACCAGGTCGCCCTCGCCGGGCGGCAGCGCCTCCACCAGGCGCGCCCACAGGTGCGGGTAAAAGCGCGCCGCGCCCCGGTCGGTGTAGAGCCAGTCGATGTCCTGTTGCCGGCAAAGGAAGACGCCGCGCAACACCAGCGACGCTACCCGCGACGGGAAATCCAGGGCGTAGGCGAGCGCCAGGGTGACGCCCCAGGAGCCGCCCAGCACCACCCGCCAGCGGGGAATCATCAGGTGCTCGCGGATGCGCTCCAGGTCGGCGACCAGATCCGGCAGGGTGTTATGCTCGGTGCTGGCGTAGGGGCGGCTGCGTCCGGCGCCGCGCTGGTCGAACACCACGATGCGGTAGCGTTGCGGGTCGAACAGCCGCCGCAGCAACGGCGAGCTGCCGCCGCCGGGGCCGCCGTGCAGGGCCACCACCGGCTCACCGTCCGGGTTGCCGCTCTGCTCCACATACAACAAATGGTCGTCGCCCACATCCAGGTACTGGCGATGGTAGGGCTCGATTGGGGGGAATAATGACATGCGTGAAATCCGCCGCTGGGCTCGGCTGACAGCATACTGTCTGCTGGTGGCCCTGCAACCGCTGCTCACCGGCTGTGAGACGCCGCCGCCGGAAGCGGCCCTGCGCGAAGCCGTCGCGGAGCTGGAAAGCGGCCTGGAAGGCGGCGACGTGGGCGCGGTGATGGACCGGCTGGCGGCGGATTTCCGCTACCGGGATCTGGACCGCAAAGCGGCCGGCCGCCGTCTGGTGGGGGTGTTCCTGCGCTACCCCAAGCGTCAGGTCAGCTTTCTCAATGTGCAGGTGTCGCTGGATCCGGTGACGCTGCGCGAGGCGGAGGTCACGTTTAACGCTCTGGTGTGGGGCGGTCGCGCCACGCTGCCGGAGGACGCGGACAGTTTTCGGGTGCGGAGTCGTTGGCGCGAAGAGGGTGGTGATTGGGTGTTGGTGGATTTGGAGGCGCGGGGGTTGAGCGAGTAGAGGGCCCGCTCGCACAGGCCCTGCCCTCATGGGCCACTGGCATCCGAGCTGCTAGTCGTCGCCGCTGAACTCCGCTTCCATGTCCAGCTCCTTGATTTTGCGGGTGAGGGTGTTGCGGCCCCAGCCGAGCAGCGCCGCCGCGTCGCGCTTGCGGCCGCCGGTGTGCTGCAGGGCCACTTCGATCATGGTGCGCTCGAACTCCGGCACCGCCTGCTCGAGAATCCCGCGGTCGCCACGGGCCAGGGCCCGATCGGCCCAGTGGCGCAGGGATTTCAGCCAGTCGCCACCGGTTTCCGTGGGCTTGCTGCCGCTCTGGCGCAGCTCAGGCGGCAGGTCGTCGACCAGCACTTCCCGGCCGGAGGCCATCACCGTCAGCCAGCGGCAGGTGTTTTCCAGCTGCCGCACGTTGCCCGGCCAGGGCATGGCGGCGAGATATTTTTCGGTGTCCTTGTGCAGCACCTTGGGGTCGACACCCAGCTCCTGGGCGGCGTGCTGGAGAAAATAGCCGGCCAGAGCGGGAATGTCCTCGCGGCGCTCGGCGAGACGCGGAATGTGAATGCGGATCACATTGAGGCGGTGGAACAGGTCCTCCCGGAAGTCGCCGTCGCGCACCAGTTTTTCCAGATCCTGGTGGGTGGCGGCGATGATGCGCACGTCCACGTGGATCGGGGTGGTGCCGCCCACCCGGTAGAATTCGTTTTCCTGCAGCACGCGCAGCAAGCGGGTTTGCGCTTCCAGCGGCATGTCGCCGATCTCATCAAGAAACAGGGTGCCGCCGTTGGACTGCTCAAACCGGCCGACCCGCTGGCTGTTGGCGCCGGTGAAGGCGCCTTTCTCATGGCCGAACAGCTCCGATTCGATCAGATCCTTGGGGATCGCCGCCATGTTCAGCGCCACGAAGTTCTTCTCGCGGCGCATGGAGTGGCGGTGCAGGGCCCGGGCCACCAGCTCCTTGCCGGTGCCCGACTGGCCGTTGATCAGCACCGTCACGTTGGAGTGGCTGAGCCGGCCGATGGCGCGGAACACCTCCTGCATGGCCGGCGCCTCGCCGATGATCTCGGTG